>Ga0307511_10000057_pt1 | contig 93546 bp, 106 predicted proteins | sample 13_EM_MG_FD_200266 | JGI IMG/M metagenome (GOLD analysis project Ga0307511, IMG submission 200266) | Populus trichocarpa ectomycorrhiza microbial communities from riparian zone in the Pacific Northwest, United States - 13_EM | ecosystem: Host-associated > Plants > Roots > Unclassified | place...
TTACGAACTCCTTATTTTCTAAAATAAGTCCATTTGGGCAGTCGAGGACAGTGCACGACAGAAAGAGGCGGAAAATGCCCGGTCCTGCCCTCGATCACCCAGATTTTTTACTGGGCCTCAGACCGCAACCCAGTAGGTCGGGCAGAAGATGGCACCAGTGCAGATGCTTGAAGTGACTATTGTCGTGTTTAAGGAAGCGGGAATACACCAAAAACCAGTGAACGCAAGGGGGATGGCATTAATAGGATGTAAGGAAGAGAGGGTAGGGATGGTACATGTAAAAGCACTAGAAACCGGGGGGAACGATACCCTTGGGCTGCTGTTCTGTACCCGGCTGGGGATACAGCGAAGAACCGCCAAGCATCTGCACAAAGCGTCAAAACGGGCACGGGGAACGCGTAGAATTCAGTGTGCGGACCTGTTGGGCGCCTTGCTGCTGGGCGAGCATCTCTTTTTCTTGTGCAACAATCTTCGCCTCGTCCTCTAAACTGAGCGCGAGAGGGAGTCCCACCAACAACGCGGACGTTGTCACAATCCAGACGATGTTCCCGAGGATCTTTCCGCCCTTCTTGAAGAAGGAGGCGGTGGTGGAGACTTTTGATGAGATGGTGTGACGTGTGGAGGGGGGCACAATGTCCTTGAGGGCGGCGAGTCGTTCGTAGAGAGACTCGTCGCCGAGCTCAGATTCCACGGAGGAGAGAGAGGCGGAAGAGCCGGTCCGCGAGGAGGCATGGGAGGCGTAGGGGGAGTTGTTGACCTCGTCTTGGTCCTGGACGATTTCGACCTTGACCATGGCTGTCGATGCGTTGGCTTTGCCTCGGAACAGACCTCGGCAATTCCGGGTCGACTGTCGGCCAATGCCGAAGATTAACAATGTCACGTGAGTTCGGTACCGAGGTCACTATTCCTGACCAGTTCTCTCTGGAGCCCGTCTCCTTTTGCTTGCCATCCTTTCCTCACCCGCCTGTTTGCCCTGCCAAATGATGCTATCCCGCAGTTTCCACCCTCATGGCCCCGGTAGCTTGCTTTTTTTGCATGTTCCGATTTATGACCCTTACAATTCATTTCGCCTAGGCTTGGCCCTGCCCTCCCAGTCCGCACAGAACCACATGCATGAACTGGCAAAGACACTTCTGCCTCCGCCCCGGAAGCAAAACACCGCTTGTGATGCCTGCAGGTCCGCGGTCTTCACCTGTTTCTTACCCACTCATCACCGTCGCTGAACGTCCAACTTCCAGGGCACGCAAGGTCAAGTGCAATCGAATTCCCGGCAACGATAAAGTTGGTGGTTGATTTTTGCTCCCGCTCACCTCTTCCGCTTCATGCTCAACACCCACTCAAGTGTCAGGTAGGCTACCCGCCCGAAGTCTCTTGTGTGACAGTTTGGTGAACCCTCGATCCGTTCACCAGCATTGCCTGGCCAAGGAATACCCGTGCACGTCAGTCCTGACCTCATGCATCCCCCCACTAAACCCTCACACCCGTATCCCCTCTCAGGAATTTTGTCCAGCAAGAGACGGCAAAAAAGCGGCACCGAAAACCAAGATCACAAAGCGTGTCAACAATTGGGTAAATCTGAGTCCCTTTATCTCGAACCTTTCCCTTTCTGACCTGAAACCCTCCTAGAGGACACTCGAATCTTAGGTAACTCTTCATTCCCCATATTCATTGACCTCACTTTTAGTCACACCGATTCATCCCAGCGGCCCGATCCCGCACAATCTCTCACCCATTGGATCTCCAACGACATACCTGGGCCAGCCCATCCATCCCCACCGATGTGTCTACCCACCCGTCACGAGTGAGACTCCCGTCACGAGTGTATTGGCGTATATCTTTTCCCCGCCAGTTCGGACCACGTGAGTTTGGGCGGAGATGAATATCTGTATCTCCCTCTCACGTGCTTCTGAAACAGCACAATCAATGGAATTCTGTCATCACCGTACGATGACTGGGGTCTCGAAGCTCATAAACTTAATGAAGAAGCTTTTAGGACGGAGTGAGTTCTTACACCTCGCCGGCGCTTCTCCGAGGTCGTCGTTCGCTCACTCTTATCAAGGCTTGCGCTCGATCTTGTCGAGGTTTACTTTCAGATCGTTCACACTCGCTTCCCACTTCTAAACCCTGATGACTTTCGGAACCGGTTCCAGTCAGTCTATTTTATATCATCCGATCACGATCTGATCTGTCCGCTAACGTCCAGGGGAAGTTCCATGCCATCGGACCCACTCCATCCTGCTCTCATCGCGACGGTCATCGCGTGGGGCGCCAAATTCACAGAGAACTCTCTCTTCGTAGCCGATCGACAACGGAATGGTGGAACGAAAAGTCTGTTTGCAATTGCTCTCGTGGACCGTGCTCGGGAGCTTGCCGAGCTGCTTAAGGTTCATCGAATTTCAAGTTCAGAACACGTCATCATTGCTCTCTTGTTGGAACCCCTACAAAGTCGTCAGTCTGATCTGTTTCATTTGGTGACCTGGTTAGAGTTTGATCTTCGTCGTCTTCCATCTAGAAAATCCCGAAGACCCCGTTTGTGAGTCTCGCCTTCGTGAACACGGCTCCCGTGTGACGGTCTGGTTGTTGAACGATTCTATTCCAGACTACCATCGGTTCTGGCTCACTTCCGCTATCAGATCACTGCTAAATCTTCAGGTAAGGGACAATCTGCATTGCCGAGTTGTCCTGCATTCTCAGAGTCACCACAGATCAACCACAAGAGCGTTACGTCGAAAATTCAAGACACTGAGGATCGTGGCATCACGATCTTCGCTTGGTGGATGGCCGTACTAGCTGACGGTTACTCCGCTGCTTACTTCCGCAAGAAACCGATGTTGTGCGTTGTGGCCCCAACCTTCTCCTCTCGCTGACTGAATGGCCCTGCCGGCCTATTTCACAGGGATGATGATGACTATGATATCGACTTCTACACGGCTTGCCCCCTCACCGCTCCAGACCCGATGGATAACCAGAAGCTGACATCGAACAGAGAACATCTCGAGGTACGCAATCTATCACTGTTAATGTAAACCCGCCGTTCCTGACATCCGATTTATCAGTTTTTGGTACAGTCTACGCCCGCTTTCCTCCCACACAATACCTGAACCACTTGAAGGGATATTACCGAGCCAATCACGCTCTAGCGCGGATTGCGCGACAGATCTCAAAACTATTATGGAAACCGTTGATAGAGTCAGATGGCATCCCCCTTGACACACTCCAGATGGTGATGGACGCCTTGTTCGACTGGAAGACCACATTCTTACAGCACGTGGGAGCGTCGGGCGGCCCGAAGGGTGATTTCATTGGCGCTATATCCGCATGTCGGTCCAATCCATTTCTCATCGCATCGAATGCCTCACGTTTGGTTTAGGTGCAAGTGACGCAACTTACCACGTAATGTGGGTCATCGTGTTCGATGCGGTGGATGACTTCGGTATCAAAGAGTTGAATGACATAATCCGGAACCACAATTCCGAGCTTGGTCCACCACAAGTTCCAACGCACATGGACGAGGTGAGAGGGAAGGTGTTTGATGAAGCCCTCCGGGGAGCGTCGAGGATCGCTGGACTTGTACGTTCCCCCATACTCCCCCCGCATTGGTATTTATTTCACAAAACCCTTCACCTAGATTGGCGTTTTGGAATCGAACCAATATCTGGTCAGTGTCGTCGCGGGGTTGAACGTGCAACATCGTGCTTATTATCGCGCAATAATAAACAGAGATTAGATCCTGCTGCGATGCTACCACCATGCATTCACTCTGGCTTTCTGCTCGCGAGGTTGGGCAGGCCGGAGGTTCAGAGTTGCATTTCTGGGCTGCACCAGTACAGTTTCGCGTATGAAGAGGCGGCTGATCAGGCGAACGAGATGGCGCGGATTTATAACGCTGGAGGGGAAGAGCTGACATATATGGCTGGTGTTGGAGCTCACGCGAGGACGTTGTCGCTGAGCCCGTTGACCCCTGGGAGCGTCATGACAAACGGCTCGGCAAGCGAGACCAACGGTGGTAGTTATGTATGATTCGTGATTTAAGTAGGTTATTTCACACCAGCCCTGATTTAGACCGCCAGATTGTATTCGTTGGTAGGGGTGCCTACTCATTCTTGTATTTGTGATCGGACTTTTTCCTCCACCCCTCTATACATCCAACGCCTTTCACATAATACTACACCCTGCTTGATTTCAGTAAAAGGGTGGCTCGTGTACCACAGTGCTGAACTCACCCCAATCAATCTTCTGAAATGCGCTCAAAGAACTGCTTCAGCGTCCCCGACAATATCTCCGGTAAAGCCTCAACATCTCGAAGAACGACATAGTACTCGAACGGGAACAGGTCGAGGTAGCGCTCCATCTTCACCTCCATCACGCCGTTCGCGTTTTTCTGAACGACACCTTGTTGCATCGTCAGGATGGAGTTCTGTACAGTGTTGGCCGACGAAGCTCCGATTTTGACGTGGGAATGGAGAGAGTCGAGGATGACAAAGACGATCATAACCCTCTGTTCTTCTGCCTTTCTCAATACCGTCTTGATCCTTTCCATGTCTTGACATATACCATCCGAGATGATGATTTCCAGTTGCCACAGGTCTGCTGCAGAGGAAGACCTCGTCGATCGACGGTCGCGAGCCTGTTCGAGGACATTTAGACTAGTTTCGACGAGACCGAGGAGGTCCGTAGCATTCTGGTTGAACCGGAAAGCGTTGAGGAGTTTGACTCCCGCTTGATCGTTGAATGGTCCGCTCTCGTTATCGAACCCATGCAACACCTCGACGGTCTGCCCGAACTTCGCGATCCCGATATCACCAACTTCAAGTCTCGCAAGAGCACGAGAGACAAGAGCGAGCGTCTGATAGGCTAGGTGAACCGAATGGGACTCGGCCATGGAGCGGGAGTCATCTAACGCTATGAGAACTTGGTACTCGCGTTGACTCGGTTTCGTGCGACGCAACCAGATTTTGTCTTTGGTGTACTCGCTCGCGATGTATGGGATGATCTTCTTCATGTTCAATCGCTTCCCGGTGCGGTAATCACCTTTGAGACGCGTCGCTTGGGTGGGTTCGAGGATTGACCGGAGCTGCTCACAGAGAGCGTAGGAGAGGTCGTGAGTGAGTGATTCATAGAGCCTCCACATGTCTTGTGTTCCTTCGGAAGGGTAATCGTTGGCTTGCCAGGAACGGAGTTCAGCCTCGGCATCCTCCGGCGCTTGATCACGGAGACGCTGAGCGCCATCGCGAGAGAGATCGTCGAGGGGGGGCTGTTCACCGACGGTAGTGGTCTCAAGAAGGTCAGTGAGTTGGTCCCGGGTGAGGCCACCATCTACACCAGCTTCTGTCTCGATCCTTCGGGGAGGCTCGGGCTGGGATGGCGGACGTCGGTCTTGACGTCGCTCGGCCATTGTGTCGTCGACCTCCATGGGGACCGTGTCAGCAATGGGCTGGGTTTCGTCGAGGAGTGTGAGGTCGTTCAAACGTGCCGCTTCTTCCTCTCCCGCGGTCCCAAGCGCTTCCATATCCTGGTCTTGGTCCTCTATGTGAGAATACTGAAGTTGTGACGGCTCCTGTGATATTGAAGGGATCGGCGTTGGTTCTGAGACGTCGCTGTTCTCCAGGATCTGGTCGAGGTTGCGTCGAACTTCCTTCAGGGCATCTCCCAAGTTTCGAAGCGGGTTGTTTGTCAGCTGAGCGGCTACCGTGGCTCCTTGAGACCGGAGGCCAGAGGTGTCCATTCCGGCATCGTTACCTCGACCACCATCCTCTTGTTCATGTTTCTTTTGATCATCACTAGAAAGTCGTTGGAACTCGCTGAGGCGAACGAGGAAGGAGGCTTACGGATCTCGAGTCATCTGCTCCTCGTCATTGTCTCCGGTTTGGCCCCCTCGGGTACGTTTGTTTACTTCGCCAGTTTGTCCATCTTCCTTGTTCGCGTCCGTACCCAGTTCCCCCGCTCCGTCGGGATCCATATCAGCCCCTCCCTGAAGGTCCGGGGCGGCCAAATCAGATTTCTGGTTAGGGTCCAAGTCATCGACATCTGTCTCTCGATCGGTTTGGCTTGTCTCCGGCCCCTCGTTTTCCTGAATCACCTCCTCTGACATCGAAACATCTTCTTGGTCTGGGGGGTAATCCTGTCCCACCAGTTCCTCCTCGGGGTCCCCTTCCTCACCATCGCTGACGTTGTCATCGTCATCTCCCTTCTGCACTCCGTCTTCGTCCATCTGAAGGTCCTCAGGAAGATCGAGGGTTTCCGTCTCGTCAATCCTGTCCTCGATTGGGGCCCCTTGCGCACTGGGCTGTTCCTCATCCACCTCCGGTGCACCCTCTGGCACATCCGGCTCGGCATTTTCAGCTTGATCCCCGACTTCCTCTCTCCCCTTGAGCTTTCCCTCGCTCTCCTTAGCCACGACCTCAGAATTGCCCTGCTCTTGTTGGGAAGAATGGTCCGTCTCCAGCTTGTCATCAGACTCTTTGGGGTCCTTCCCGTGCTCATCTCCCCACAACTTCTCATCGACAGCGTTTGGATCGTTCGCATCCAGATCCTTGGCCTCATCCTCAACCTCTGGTTCGTCTCCCGATTCGTCATTTTCTTCTCCCTCGTCTTGACCTTCAACGTCCTCAAGCTCTCCACTGATATCCTGGCTCATCTCGATCGCCTCATTGTCTCCGTCCTTCTCCCTCTCGGTGTCCCCCTCTTCCCCTGCGTCTTGTAACCCCTCCACCTGGCTTTCTTCCTTGATCTCCTCACTTACGTTCTCCACCCCTGTTCCCTCACCCATTCCAACACCGTCGGCCGATTCTTTCCCTTCGCCTTTCCGGTCTTCCCCGTCGGGGGGTGGTTGACAAAACCCATCATTACAGATCCTCCGTACAACGGAACAAGAAACATACGTGAGTTTGAAGAGCGCATTAGTCCAGTGGTGGTGGTTGATCAACTGGTTGTTCACGAATACGAGGTATCGTTCGAGGAAAGGGAGGATATAACCGACCGCGTTGGATATCTCATGGGAGGGGGCGGTTGAGATATCGGTGAATAATTGCTGAAGGTGGGCGGTTATGCCGTCGAGGTTCAATGATTTAGTGCATTTCATCACCTGGGATAAGCCGCGGATCAAGAAGCGGTCTTTGGTGGTCGGGTCCCCTGCGGGTTCGTTTGATGCTGTAGCCTTTAGAACTTCTTGAACATTGATGAGCAGGGTGTCGATCGTTAACCCCACTTGTGCAGCCGTGAGCTCGTAGTCGGAGTGGCCATCCGTAGGACGGAAGCACGGCCACCGTAGGGCGCCAACCCAATTCCATACCGGAAACACGAAATGATGGGTGAAAGAATGATCCATAGCAAGGTTCCTCAGAACAGTTGAGATGCCTCCAGCCTGGCTGATCGCGTTGTTCAAAATGGAGAGCTCCTCTGTAAAGCGAATCAAGGCCTGCTCGTTCCTCGTCCAAGGGCAACACGTACCTTGCAATAAAATGGGGGGTGTGGTAGAGGTGACATGATCGTAGACCCGACGGACCGCCTGGGCCATGTTCTCCGCGGTCGTAGTACTGGATCCCAGGGTGGTCATGACGATATCAAAGTCATCCCAAGAGGCTGTCTGCTGTAGTACACAAACCGCATCCTGGACCTCTACCAGCGCGCTCCTCAGCCTGTGACACGAATCCTTGGTGAACCGGACAGCCGATTCGACTTGGCCACCGCACGCTATGATAGATTGTCCTCGAGAGAGCCCCTGTAGCCTATGGGAGAACCTCCGGAGCACTTCCATTTTTTCCAAGGCGGTAGAAAGGCTGTAACTACTTGAGCGAAGTCTCCCCCAAGATAAAGATCAACCCACCTTGAGCGTGATGCAAGCGAGTTAGAAAAGGCCGATTCCAATAGACCCATTGCCCGTTGATACTCGTGATTTGTGATGTCTTGGTGATGTCTGCCAGCAGCGAGGCGTACCTCCGGAAGCAGGGATGCTACGCGATAAAAGTAGCCTTCTCCTTTGGTACTCCACGCGGACAAATTGGCGGGGGCCGAAAGGATTGGTTGTTCCCTAACCCAGCGTTGGCTTCGGTTCTGTGAAAGTACCTCGGGCCGGACGTTACTCGAAAGCCCACTCCGCTTCAGCTCCTTCAGGTGATCACTGAAGGCCTTCTTCTTCCGGACCAGCAGAGCTTTGAAATCTCTCCGTCTCTTTTCTTGGGGTAGCGAGGAAGAGACGGATTCTTTGGCTAAATACTCCGAAGTTAAGATCAGCTCAACAGCCAGTTGGTCGATGTGTTCTGGTGACGAGTTTGCGATGAACCCGTTGAGGTCGTGTGAGAGTAGATGGTCGAATCTGGTGAAGGTATGATTGATTCCCGAAAGGCGCCTGGCTTTAGCGTACCAAGTTGGGACCTCGGGAAACGATGGAGATCCTCCGCTAGAGGGCGCGGGATGATTTTTTAGGGCAACGGGCTTGCGTTCCGAATCACTGGGACCAATTACCCCCAAAAGATCGCTGACCGGTTGTCGAAGTATTTCACGGAACTTGCGGATCGACTTGTATAATTGATGATGGGTCTTTTGGGCACTCTGTTGCAGAGCACGCACGTTCGTGTCCCGCCAACTTGCCAGCTTTATAAATCCCTGAATGTCACCTTCTTGAGTGGCCCTGTCCCGGGAGAAACGTTCTTCAACAGTTGCAGAAAATTGGTAATAATGGTTCCGCGTGTGGTGCAGGATGCACGCAACCCTCTCGAACTCCACGCGCCTGGAGACCTCGTCTTGCTGAGAGAGGATACGGAGGTGGTGTTCGAAGTCATGGAGTAATTCGATCCTGGTCTGGAATTGACCCAACGGAGCCGTGTGCATAAATTGGTCGACCAGAGGTACAACGCTGTCCAGGTACTGCGGGAATGCTGAATCTCCCGAAAGAGATTGTTCCGCAGCTGCGTAGGAACCACGAACGAGCGTCTCATACAGCTGGAACCACCAGTCGGCGACACCGGAAACAAAGTCCAATCTCTCAGTTTCCAGGAGTGACTTCCAACACGCGAGCTCCAACCGCCTCCAGTCGACTATGAGCTGAGTGAGCCTTTGCCGGAATTGTACGAGGGTGTTCTCTCGGTTCGCATACATCTCCCAGTCGTCGGTTTGTAGAAGTAGTCGTTCCACGGAGGCAAGCACACGGGGCAGTGGATTGGTAAGGGGGAGGGTCAGCACTATGTCACAGGTATCCCGAAGGTGTTGCAACACCATTTGGTCTGGCCACTCGGTGATGAGTTGAGACAACCTATCCCGGAGGGATCGCACGATTGGGGTAGCCCGGGATGTCTCTCGTACGTTTGATCCATGATAGAATTCGCCTTCAACCCCAGGCCGTCGCAACCAGTCCAGCCGATCCTTCAATAGGAGTGATTGGTATGGGGTCCCCATGTCGTCCAGTGTGTGACTGAGTCGAGATAGGTTCTCCTTCAGGAACCCAGCGAAGTATTCTCTGCTTAATTTCTGGAAGGAAGAAAAGCCGGTGCCAGAAGGGGATGGACTTATGAGGGTTCTATGGACTTGGAGAAACTGTGCCCCACTTGGGGTTCGGGGTGACGGGATGCTCGAGGGAAGTGGTTGGGAACTATCGTCGTCTCCGCTGGAGTGCGAAAAAGTTGGGAAGAGGGTTAAGAACTCCGCCTCCTCCTCTTCCTCACTCGATGGCAATTTCTTGGTCCGGTACAACGACGTTGCGGAAGCGCGATCTGCCTCTTGTTTCTCTCTATCAGCCAACCATAGTCCCATGAGGTGGTCATACGCCTTGACGATGTGCAACGATAGCGACCTTCGGTCGATCCCCGAAGAGATCTCGAGAGCGATCGCGGACAACCCAAGGTGGAGTGAAGCGGGACTATCGGGCTGGTGAGCGATAGTAGCGTCGATCAACGCGCTCGTCCCCAAGACGGAGGGTACGGATATCAGAGCTTCCGAGAAGGCGAGTTGGTGGGCGTTCGATGTGGGGTTGGTGAAGGCGAGCCTGGTACCAAGCTTCATGTGGAGGATCGCCCATATCACCGGCGTGCTGATGTCACTGTATTCGGGGTACACGGTCTCTAGGCGATGGCAGAATCCAGAAAGCGTGTCTTGAAACATCTCCTCTCTTTGGGTGAGCTCGCGCGGGATGACATCGGCCTGGGGAGTCGAGTAATCGTCGAAAGCGAGGAGGACCTGGGATATGAATTTCGAAACCTCGGTCCAGTATATCTCGAGCCTCTCTGTTTCCCGAGTCCAATGACGGCCAGCGGAAACGGCTGCAAGCCTTCCCCGAATGTCGAGTAATTCCGTCTCCAATAAGCGAGTGACTGCGTTAGAAGTGTCCCCGGACAGGTGTTTCTCGTGCTGCACGTGTAAGTTCAGCTGCGATTGCGTCTGCTCTTCCGCGGCCCTCCAAAACTTGAGCGCACAACGTTGTGCTGCGAGAGGATCAAGAGGAATATTTGGCACGTAGGCTGTTATCACGAGTTTGCTGAAAGCGATCCAAGCGAGGCCGATCTTCCGCAGGGAGGAGCCGTAGGATTGGAGTTGGGCAAGGGCTTCTCCCAAGATCATCAAATTGGACCGTTCAATATCGACGGATTCAATCGCTTGGATTAGATTGAGGAGGTCTCCCACAGACTCAGGGGTACCGATATCTGGGCTGTTTGAAAGGGTTTGCAGTGCGGGACGGAGGTCTCGGGATTTGTTTCCGAACGAGGAGAGAAGCTGTCCACCGTAAGTCAGAGAATTTTTGTAGCTGGAAAATCATATACCATGATGATGGCCTGCATTAGAAACCCGATGAGTGCCGTCTTCCGTGGCGTACGAATTCTGAGGTTGAATAGTGTTAGCTTGAGTTGGGCATCCGCGGTGCTTGCGTATTCCGCCATCTGAAAGAGCGTCACTCCGCTCAGATCACTGTGCCGTGGTGAGCATCGCCTGTAGCTCATGGGATGATACTCACCATATGGTGACCGCATTTCTTGTGGCAATTGGCAGATCCAGTGCACAGTCGCCCTACGCCAACCGGTTAAACACGAAAATCGGTGGTGGTAGGGATCTACGTACTTGAGCAATCCCGTTCCTTCCCCAGGCACTACCGAGCCACTCTCTTTGCGCACGGATGATGTATGGAACGCGAGCTAAAGGGGCAGTGGTGAGTTGGTATTTTACCACTCTGAATAGGTGCTCACGCCGAGGGCTCAAAATCGCCCACGATAAATGCTGAAAGGCGAGAACATCCCGAAGGTGCTGTGTACTGTCTTGTATAACGAGATTTAACACCCGCTGGGTGTACCACTCTGCAAACTTCTCGGTGTCAGATCAGATCAAGATCGACTTTAGACGCACACCCACCTCCGGAAGTGTGGAATCTCCAGCGTAACCCACGGTTTGAAGCACATTTAACCAAGCGAACCAGTACGACGAAGTAGGAGCCGCAGGGGCCGAGGGAGAAGAGGGGGGAGCAGTTGGAAACTGAACGACACATTAATAATCGAAACGGATGAAAATCGGGTCCAACATACCTTCTGGAATTTCTCCTCGAGGTCTTGGACAACCTTGGCCTCATCTCGGGACAAGACGGTTGGAAGGGTGCAAAGGGCAGCGAGCTGGAAAGCTTGGTTTCGAAGACCTAAGTATGGTTGGCAGTGTCCTAAGTGCATTTCCGGTAAAGTTCTCTTACCCGCGTTTTCATTGTGTGAAGAGACACTCTCGAGGATCTCCAGCGGTCGACCGTCACAAGGTGGAGTCGCATCAGTGAGGAAGGCTTTCCAGATATCGTAGAAACCCCATCCAGAGGACAAGCGGACAAGGCCATCCAGTTTTTCCGCCTGGGCGATGATACTCTCGAACCCCGGTGGTGCTCCTTTCAATATTTCGTTTATCCATCCCACCACAACCTGGAGTGCGGAATAGTCTATCTGTTTGCCAAGAACAAACCTAGACAAATAATTGCTGAACCGGAGGAATTTAACCCCCGTTGTCACCTGGTAAAATGATGGGTGGGGGTAGTGGTTAATTTGAATTGGCGTACGCACAGGGATTGGATCAACGATAGACTGGCCATCGAATATGACCCCAGCCATCGTTGGCGCCGCGTTCACAAGAGCGAGCACTTCATCGGCAATACCGGGTGAACTGGACGCCGATGTCGCTGCGGAACCATCTCTCCTAGGTGCGGTATTCTTCCAGGCTTGCAGTTCCATGAGTAAACTCAGCAGACCGATAGCTTGCGTCGTATGAGCGTCATTGTCCGCATCCTCAGTTTCGAAAACAAAACAAGGCAGTGAATTGAGGGTAACGACCTGAGGCTATATACACGAATAGTATTCAGAGTATTATCTCGAGGGATACAAGACCTGATGCTGACCTGGAAAGACAAAAAATCAGATGGTATGCTCCACTTTCTACCTAACTTGTGACGTAGCCGCGAGAGGAGGGTGGAAAGAGAGCCCTCGAGTATTGATTCCAAGATCAATCGCACAGTGGAAGAGGAGTCTGGACGGCCGAATCGGGCTGAACATCCCCAAAAGCGGATGGCGTAAGGTAGACAGGCTGAGGGTGTGGTTCGGGCGATAAAGTGAAGAGATGCTTCCTCGGGACCATCGGTAGAACCCAAGGATATGGATTGGGAGAGGAGTGCAGAGTGGATGCAATCTTGTGTGGTTAGTCTGATGTCCGGACTGGGTATTACGAGTTCCACGCTCGATGAAGTGAGACCAAGCCTGAACAGCTGCGCGTTTGTCAAACCCTGACCAGAGTTCACGGGTCGAGGGAACGGGGCGAGAAGAGCAACCTCAACTCCCCGATTCCTCATTGCTCGAGAGAGTTCGCCATGTTGAGGGTCAACAATCATGAAGAGCCGGAAGTTAGGGTGAGGCCGCACCACCTCGATGCCCCCGTTGATGTTACCCCTTTCGTTGAGCATTAGGACACCGCCCGATTCACAGAGTGAGTTGAGCCTGTCCAGGACGGATGGATTACACAGATTCGCGCCGTCCAGAACCACCCAGTGCCCTTCTTTGAGCGCTCGGACGAGGGGGCCATCAACCCATTCGAACCTTCCGTGGGCGTCGAGTAAAAGGAGCGCGGATCTCACACGAGCCAAAAGGTCCTCCCTAACCTGTTCGAGAGTAATACTTTGCAAAGCTGGCAGCCCAGAGATGAAACGTTCCAGTCGCGCCAGAGAATCCTGATGGCCGTTTGTCCAGATCTCCTGGTATGATGAGGGCGGGAGGATGTTAGTCCCAATGAAATCAGAGCATCGCATCACCTCATCGAGAAAGGCATCAAACTTGTGTCGTAGTTCTTCCAGGCGGAGATCAGCATCGACCTGTTCGAAGCTGCCTAGAATATCCGTTGTGTCAGTGGTCGGGTTGATAGCTATCTCTCGTAAGAAGTTCCCGGATAGGGTGGAGAGGATGCGTAGGAGGCCGCTCTTTCCACTTGACCGTTCTCCCGTGAGTATGACGAGCCACCCTCTCGAAGAACAAGTAGCGATGGTCTCTAGGTATTCGAGATGGGGCGGAAGAAGCGGAGGGTGGGGGTAGTGGGGGGAGAAATTCCTCCGAGTTGAGAGATGTGCTCCGATTTGAAGGTAAGATGGGGAAATAGAGGGGCGGGGTGCGTGGAAGATCGGCTGGCTTGGAAGGGACTCCATGAAGATGCGGATGACTCTGTCTCGGTCATCTGAAGTCCGGAAGCGGTGAAGGTAGAGAGTGTGGAGGCATTCAGATGGGTGTGCCAGGCGTTCGTTAACCTTCAACAACGAGCCCCAACGGATCAAATCTCGTAAATTGAACTCCCAGGGTCCGCCTTCACGGGCGAAGGTCTTCTTCTTGATTATTTCTTCGTTCAACCGCGAGATGAAGGTGATCATCCCTTCCAACCATTCGAGGGGGTAGTCAGGGAAGAGGTGCTGGGAGATCAGCAGTTGATCCTTTGGGTGAAGCTCCTCGACATAGACTTTGGTGAAACGATTTATGAACGACTTCGGCAATCCCTTCCGGCCGCCTCCTTGACCTTGCGGGTTCTGAGCTGCAAAGATGCGGAAAGAAGGGTGCTTTTGGAACGAACGACCAAGCTCCGGGATATAAACAGCTCCACGGTGGTCCAAGACAGAGTTGAGGCCCTCCAACACCGCTTGAGGGGCAAGGTTCATCTCGTCGAGCAGTACCCAATGACCCTCCTGGAGAGCTCTGAGGAATTCTGCATCTCTCCACGCGAACTGACCAGGTGCGCCACCTTCAACGGGGAGATCGGATCCGAAGAGGTCAACGAGGTCAGTTTGGTCGGAGAGGTTGATACGCGATAGGGTTTGGCCAACGACCAACGCGAGTGCGGTGACAAGGCTCGTCTTCCCAACGCCAGGACTACCTTCCAGAAGGATGGGTTTGTTCAGCTGGCAAGCCCTCATGACACGCGCCGCGTTTGACAGTGTAGTCGGGGCATCGAAGTTAAACGATGGATGAACTGCCGTCGCACTACCCTTTTGAACTGCGAAAGGACCGATGCGAAATGCTTCATCATCGCTTCCCAGGGAAAATCCGGCAATGCTAGGGTTTGCGAGGGGGACCAGCCGTTGGAGTTCTTGCATTGCAGACTGCTTGAGACGTTTGAGGGAGTCAGGCGCGAAGGATGAAAATTGTGGGAAGGCACCAATTCCATCCATGTAGGTCATACATGCAGCCTGATGCTACATCACTATATAAGCAGATTGTTGGCTAGGGCGGAACAAGGAACCTACGAAAATCTCGCTCGTAGACAGCGTACCCTGTTCGCGAACGGTATTGGAGAAGGTGATCCAGGCCTACCTCAAAAAAATCAGAAAACCGGCCAACGGAGGCAGGTAAAATGAGCGTACAAGGACATCCCGGAGAGCGATGAGCGATCTATCGGAGGCATGGACCGCGAGCCACTCCACAAAATCAAGCAACGGTTGTGTAAATTGCCGCAACTCGTCATGCTTCCAGGACCCGTTCACAATCATCTCCAAGTCCTTGCGCTCATCGACTGAAGGGACCCAAATCTCGGTGAATCGGTTCCTCATGGCGGGAGAGAGTTCCTTCTTCCCGTAATCTCCACCAGGATTCATTGTGGCGATGATCTGGAAGCCGTCCGCGCCAGTAATGGAAGCCATATCGGTATACTCCCCTCCACGTTCCGCAAGAACCAACGTCCGACTAGGTTCCAGAACGCTGTTGAGACGCTCCAGGACGGAATCATCCGCGAGTGAGATTTCGTCGAGGAGAAAGATATCCCCGTTCACCATGGCTTGAACGAGGGGACCGTCGTGCCATTCAAACATGGCAGAGAGCTTCCGGAACTTCAGCAGGGCATCCTGCAGCACCCGGGCCGAGGCAGGAGTCAAGGTGGTCGACTTCTGGGTGGAAACGATGGCCCTCTGAATGCCTTGTGTATCACTTGATACGTGGGCCACGCCGAGGTTTGCGAGGAGTTTGGTGGCCTCTTGAATGGCTTCCGCTTCCAATACGGCTCTATTTCGAATGGGACGGAGGGCACCAATCAAATCCGCAGTCTCTGTGTTTTGGTGGCAATTGACTGAGTAGAGTGCCCGGGATTTCGCATCGGCGTACATCTGGCAGACCGACGTCTTTCCGGAACCCGTTTCTCCCACCAGAAGAACTGGTTCGTTGAACTGGAGCGCTCTCGACACAAGAAGATATAAGCGCCGCATGGAGCCCGTCCAAACGATCTGTGTAGATGGGATATCCAGGCCGAGGAACGCCGAGAACTCTGCTTCGCTAAGTTGGAGCCCATACAGTTCGTCTTCGTCGATGCGGATGTTCATCTCGGCCTCAATGATTTCTTTTACTACAGCCTTGTCTTCGGCGCGACGAGCACGCTCGGCAAGGAGCATATATCCATTCTCCGCCAACTGCTGGTAACCGACTGCGTCTCTCCCTGCCCATCGGAAAAGGTCACGGAGGGTCGCAAAACCGTGTTTGCTCTCGAAAACTCGGGTGGATTGGCGGCGTTTGGAGAGTTCTCGGAAGACACGGACCACTTTTTGTGCGTAGGACGGAGCAATCCTGCATCGTTGACAGAGAATCGTTTCCAACTCCGCCTGAGGGAGATCGTCAAAGTATACCTCCAAGAACCGATTGCGGAACGCCCGGGACAGGACCTTTCTTCCACCGTAAAGACCGGGGGGATTTTGGGTGGCAAATAGGAGGAAGTTTGGATGCGGACGAACAACTTCCTGGGTCTCCGGGACCACAAGCTCGCGGTTATCGTCCAGAAGACGATTAAGGGCCTCCAGCACGTCCGTTGGTGCAAGGTTGAGCTCGTCCAATACGATCCAATCTCCACGACGCAAGGCACGGACGAGCAGGCCATCCTGGAACACGAGTTTCCCGGTGGTGGGATCTGAAACGTACGTTCCGAGGTACTCTTGGATATCGGTGTGCTCGTGGTTGTTGATGCGTACGAAGCGATGACCCGTCCTCTTCGCTAAATATTCGATGGAACTCGTCTTTCCGGTGGATGTAGGACCTTCAATGAGCACAGGGAAACGACGACCGGCAATGATCCTCGCGAGGTCTACCAGCTTTTTCTCTACGGATGGGGTTACGATGTATTCTTCTGCGGGGTCTGGCGAGAGGGGTCCCCTCGCGAGGTAGAAAGGTCCAAACCTGACGAAGTTATCCGGATCTGTAGGGGGAATCGGTTGTCTTGCTAACAATGATCCTGGGTTCTTGACATTCGCGAGGAGGTGCCGCCGGGCCAATGCTGTCGATGCCTCCACACTTGGCGAGTCCAAGATCATGGTGAATGTCATGAGACAGCCTTCCCACAACGCGCGCCGAAGACCGAATGAGTTTGTAGCGTCCGAAGCCCACATTAAAGACCTAGTCAATGTTCGCATACTGTAAAGTGGCCGGCGGTTATTGCCGTCCGCGATCTTGCGTTGGTCGGACAACATCTTTATATCCGCGTAGAAATCCGCGACATCCATAATGGCACCTTTGTCTCCGATAGCGCAATGACCGATGTACTTTTCTATGATGCTCAGGAGCGTCTCCCGGTCCGCGTCTGGAGATGAAACATCGATCTCCACGAATCGGGATCGGATGTTCGTGGGGAGGTCCTTCTTGCCCACATCGGTAGCAGGGTTCATACAGGCGAAGATGCGGAAATCGGGGTGGCGAGGGATAGGTTCCAAGGACCCCTGTTCGGTGAGTGTGATTGAGGAAGTGTCGCTTTGAAGAAGGCTGGAGATACACTCCAGGGTCTCCGTACTCGCAAGATTAATTTCGTCAAGAAGGACCCTATACCGGCGTCAATAACTGAAACAAGACCAGATTGGCACGATGACACATACCAATCCCCCGAACGAAGCGCATTGACGAGAGGGCCTTCCACGAAAGCAAAAGCAAACTTCCCCTTTCCCTGGACATGTTGGATATCAAAGGTCCGAAGCTCTTGTTCGAACTCCTCCCAGTCTGCTCCGGATGCGTTCTCATTCACCTCTTCCGTTCTTTGCTTCTTCCTTGGACCTTGCTGGTCGGCGCTCAGCTGGTCACCGCTGCCAAAGAATCATCAGCCTGTCTGTCGTCACGTCGAACACAACGTGACTCACCGAGATTCATCAACGGCCTTCGCTCGTAGTTTCTCTTTCGCAATTTTGATAGCTTCTGTCCATAAGGCAACAGCTCTCTTCCACCTAGCTTCTAGGACTGCCTTCCGAACCGACTCCTGGAACTTTGGATTCTTCTTGCTGCTCAAAGTGGCCCCGAATAGCCTCATGAAAGTTTGGTAGAGCTTCATTCCGGGAACACGGGCGTCAATGGGTTTGAAGCCACCTAGAATGTCTGAAGATTCGGTTTGTTGTGAAAGGTTCAGTGAAATGAGGGGTTTCCTGAGAATTGTAGCCAAATGGGTAACAGCACTTGTTTTTCCTGTGCCCGTCTCGCCTGTGAGAAGTATTGGTTCCCCGAGGGAAATGGAGGTAGCGAGCCGGCTCATCAGACGAACTGCGGGCTTGTGCATGGCGAACGGCCGGGAGTGCGTCTGAAGGATCTCAGTGCCAGAGTTGGCAACTAAACGCGTTCGGTCTACCCGAACCGCTATGTTACGTCCATTTACGTCCCGCTCGATGTCGAACTCCGGGACCCGAGAGAATAGAGCAGCGGTCTGACGCTCCCTGGATAAACCTAGGTGTTGTCCGGCGACACTAGCTGCTTGCTCGGCTAACTGTCGAGCGGAGGTGGTAAGGGTTCCCGCTCCGAAGAAAATGTCACGTGCGTAGAGGAAAATTTCTTCCCTGAGGTTGACGTGGGTAAAAATGGAGGATAGAGACGCGTCCTCTTCGATATCATCAACCTCCATCCCGTTGCTTGGGGTTGGGACAAGCCTGTCGATACGGGCAGAAAACCTTTCAAGTTCTCTTATCCCTATTCCCCGCCCCAGGGAGGGAAAGCTATTGGCTGTAGCGCATATATCCTGCCACAGTTTAGTGACTGCCCGAGAGGTCCTCCCACTTGACCGAGGGAACTTCTGGTTCATAATCTGTTCGGCCTCGATTTGGGTTGGGGAGGAGACAACGACCTCTGCGAACTTGTGAGAGCCAAAGAAAACAGGCTTTGGATGCTTCCCTTCTTTCGATGCGAGAGATCGGGTTGCGAAGATGGCAAAAGAGTCATGAGCCGTGACTACTCCTTGTCCAGGAACAGTCAATGTCCCCCGTCCACCGATCCAGTTTCCGGGACCAAGTGATTCGACAAGTGGCTTTATGACACCCAAAACATCGTTGCTCCCACGATCTATATCTTTAAAGACCACCCACTTCCCCTGCTTCATTGCCTTTACTAAAACGCCCTCCTTCCACTCAAACGTGCCGGGCCTGGTAGCAGAGGATGCATGAGAGCCGAGGAGGGAGCGAGGGTCGAGGGATGTGTCCGCCAAGTGGATCGTAACGACGTGGTTCTCAAAGCGGGGGTAAATGAGGCTCGAGAGGTGGTGTATCAATAATGATTTACCAGAGGATGGGGAGGAAGTGAGGAGTGCAGGACAGTTGAGTGAGCGGAGCAAAGCGAGCTCACGCAGAGCAGCTTTTGCACCGTCCGTCTGGACCAAACCAGAAAGGGGGGATGGAGATGGATCGTCTTGAAGTAGGAAGATTCCAGAAACATTCACGGTGAACGGGCTGCTCGGGAACACATATTAGACAAAAGTAGGGGGTAATGGTAGGTCACTGACCTTAGATCGTTTTCAGAAAATGATCTCACGGCGACGTCGGGCTCACGGTAATAGTCGGGGGTCTCCTCGACGGACGACTTCCAGAAGTCCGCAACTCGGGTCGCTTCGACGGCGGGTAAAACCCATCCATCGAGGACGTATATCGATCCGTCGGCGTTCACCGAGTAGGGTGTCGGACAATCAACAGCACCAACATCCCCGACGTAACGTTGTTCCAGTTTGATCCTTTCCGCTTCCCCCATCGCACTTTGCAGAAAATAACAACGAATGGCCAGGAGCTTCGCACCCGTATCGACGTCGGGAGTGGTGAATATTCTTGCAAGGGTGGATATGGGCCACGAGGAATGTTTGGGTAGAGTACGATTAGCTTGGAGAATGCGGTAGTAACATAACAGCAGAAAGTGGAGTCGTGGCTGGCCCACAGGAGATGCACCCTCTTCTACGCGATTTAAGGGTCCGCTAGGGCCGTAGGTCTTGTTCAGAAAGGTATTTAAAATTCTATGGTAATGTGAGCAACAGTGGAGTGCACTGCGGATACAAATGGCTCACGGGAATAACTCCGGATGGGGTTCGAGCAACAAACATAACGCGACGAGAATTTCGTCCGCGCGACCGTCGGCAAGGAGCCACCTTGCGCACAAGTCAAATAGGATGGGCCTGAATTCACGAGCCACAAGCAGCGTCAAGGCAGGCGTCACGAGCAGTTGGGAAAGAGCATCGAGAAGCTCCCGTGTGGTGGTGGCGTTTTGGATATAAGATGTGGACTGAGAATCAGGTCCCAGTTTCTCCAATAGCGAACGGGTCTGACGACCCAGGTTCATCTTCAGCGGATCTTTTAAGTCCATATTCTCCTCAACAGGATGGCAGGGGTGGAACGCGAAGGGGGGGCGCGTCCGCCTCGATTTTTTTTTTTGGTTGGAAGGAGAGAAAAGGACAAGTCGATCAGCTTCCGGATTTGGAAACTTCGAGTTTTCATGGCCTCCACCTCAACAACGGTGTTCTCCCTCCAGGGAAAGAGCCTCAAGCTCGACTCAAGGTCAGACATCGAACCCCACCTCAAAGATGTCGACCCGACTGTTGTCGAGGAGATTCACCTTGGTGGGAACACTATCGGTGTCGAGGCTGCGAAAGTGTTGGCTGAGTTTCTCGAGAAAACAACCGTCTTGAAGGTGTGTGGCGGGACATTTTCTCGGCTTGTAAGAGATCCGTAGAGCTAACCTACACGGGAGTAGGTAGCGGACTTCGCAGATATCTTTACCGGTCGCCTTATTACCGAAATACCCCCCGCGTTGTCCGCGATCTGTGACGCTCTCAAAGACAAGACCTCACTCGTCGAACTCAACTTGAGTGATAATGCATTCGGGTCTCGATCCGTCGATCCAATCGTCCCCTTCCTCACGCACAACCATAGCTTCCAGATATTCAAGCTCAACAACAATGGCCTTGGACCGGAGGGGGGTGTGGTGATCGCCAATGCCCTTGCTGAGTCGGCAAGACTAAGTAAGGAGGAGGGGAAACCATCCCGACTCCGAACTCTCATCTGTGGGCGAAATCGGCTGCAGGATGGATCATCTGCGGCCTGGGCCGCAGCATTTGCCGCGCACGGATCATTGGTCGAAATCCGGATGCCTCAGAACGGTATCCGAATGGATGGAATTGCGAACCTGGCCGGTGGCCTCGCACATTGCCCACACCTCGAATACCTCGACCTGCAGGACAATACCTTCGGCGAGGTTGGCTCGGCTGCGATGGCCAAAGCCCTCCCCGCTTGGACCGAGTTGGCGTTCCTCAACTTTTCCGATTGCGTTCTTTCCAACGAGGGAGAAGGCGTCTCCGCCGTCATCAAGACCATTGCGAGCGGGTCGAATCCCAAGCTACAGACTCTACAGCTCCAGAACAACAACATGGAAATCGGGTCCCTCGCCATCCTCGCCAAGGGCATTCCGAGGCTTCCTAGTCTCAAGACGCTGGAGTTGCAGTGGAACGAGGTGGACGACGAAGAGGATGAAAACGTACAGACTCTCGTTCAGAGCCTCAAACAGAAGGGTGGAAAGGTTTTACTGAATGATGATGAGGAGGAGGAAGTGGAGGAGGAGGAGGAGGAGACCGTTACTGGCGGTGCTGAGGCCGAGGGTAAGGATGAGGACGCCGCTAAGACTTCTGCCGCTGTTGACGAACTTGCGGATCTGTTGGTTAAGACGTCTATTGCTTAGGGTTTTGGTTAATACCCGGTTCAAGTTACATACGACTTCGATTAAATACGATTCCCGGGGATGTAATGTACGTAGATGAGTGGTGTTCAACGAGGTTCTGGCTTGATTGTGATCCATTTACCTTCAGTCTCTTCTCTGGCTTTTACATTCCCCTTCTCCGACTGCTGCTTGAACCAGGTTTCTACAGTAGTCTTGGAAGGATCGAGGATCAAGGACTTCTCGAGCCATTCGGAGGTGTCGGTGAGTTTTGGTAGGCAAATCATCTCCCGATAGGCAACTCGTAGGATTGGCCAGGACCGATCCCGGAGACGATCGTGCAGCGACAAGATTATCGCGCGTACGGATGAAGAGTCGAGGTCAACCACCACTTCACGCGATCTCTGTGGCCGAGGGCCCAGGAGCGGTATATAGACCTTTGGTCGAGTAAGAGCTTCCACCCTATAATAATTGGATAATCGAATCGCCCCGGCGAGAGAAGCTAACCAAGAAACGGCTGGGGAATCGTGCGAAACGCACCCGGAGGCAAGAAGCTCGTGACGATGTCCATAGTAGTCCCGCTGGGAGGGGTAAGAGGAATCCAACCGCGACAAGAGGGTGATTAAAATCGTCGAATCCCTCGAGTACGTCGATGGCTGAGAGGTGTAGTAGGTTGGAAGTAGGTATGAGAGGGTTGACGTAATGTTGACAGCGGAGGAAAAAAGGATAGAGATTCGCAGGGACGTTTCGTAGACTATCGGATTGAGACAAGGGCTATTGGACTAGAACTGATAAGGACAGACCATTGGATGCGAACCCATCTCGTCGTTTTGCGGCCATAATTCCTTCCCTTAGTTTACCTGAGAACCGGTTCAGGCAAGATCTAGAGGGCAGAACTTGGAGGTAGCGACGCACGAATAAGGATCAGGACGTTGTGTCGCGCTTCCTCTCTTGCCTTGGAGTCAGGGCAGCCTTCGGGGTATTGTTTCCAATAATCGGATAACTGCATGATCGTCGTGAAACGAACAAGGATGGTAAACCTCGTAGGGTAATACCTTGGATTGAATGAAGGACCAATATTCTTCCTGCGTTTTGGCGTTCTTCAGCCTGTCAGACTGGGGAGATTAGGTGATTACTGAGGGAGATGGATATGGGCTCACGCGTCGCCACCCTTCTCGAGGCCACTGCTCCGGCTGACTGAGGGTATTAGATCCATCTGGAGGTTTGTAACCGCATCCTTTCGGTTTCGTCTTGACGGAGGGACGTATTTCTGTGAGGAGGGCATGACGGTGGCTGATGAAGAGATCGATTGGAGTTTTACGTAAAGCCGCTGGACGCGTCCCAATGCGGGTCCACGCTTGAGGTTGGTGCAAGAACATTCCTCACCACAACACGCCCATCCACCGTCGATATGAGTGTACGTCTTTGCCGTCTTTCTCTCCTCTTCACCCTTTAATTATCGTCTACGCCACAGAACTTCGTCGCGATGGATGAGGACGTTCTCAGTGACGTCGTACCCTCGAATATTGTCTCACGTCAAGTTAGTCCGGGAAACTCCCAAAAACTCGCGCCTTCTCCTGACAGCCCGGTTTCTAGCCCAGCCAAGGCACGGATGGCGAGAGCGAATTCATGGACGATGGTGATGCCAACGGTCGGGACGACGAGGAGGTTGACGAATTGCAGAGCGAAGAGGATGTGAGTGTTCCGACCTCAACTCCGCTGAACCACTTCTCTGGATTGACGCGGCGCAGGATGTCCCTCAAACGTCTCCCTCGAAATTGGCTCGGATGAAGAATGCTGCTGAGCGGACGCAGAAGAAACAGAAGCGGAAAGCTGACGAGAGCGTATTGCAGGCGAAGCGGGAGGAGATGGACAAGAATAAGGTACCTCCCCTGTGCCTCTCCTCTTCCGCATGGGATACCAACTCTTTAAAAGATTTCAGACGCAGTGAAACGATACTCTTATCTCCTCGGCCAGACCGAACTCTTCAAACATTTTGTGGACATCAAGGTGCGGTCCACCAATGAAATGATCTCCGTCACATTATTCACCCAGGTGTCTAGAAAGCTCGTGATCCACAATACGCCGCTCTTCTTGATGCACAGCCAAAGGCCAAAACGAGGGGCCGGAAAAAGGCTGTGTAAGTTACAGCTGACACCCAACCCTACCATGCCTCGTCTAACGGTGCTTTTAGTGACAATAGTACTCGCCACCGCAAGTCCGAGAAAGAGGAGGATGAGGAGTTACTGAAAGGGGGCGAATCCGCCGTCGACGGCGATGACCAACCTTTTGTTTTCGAAGAGTCGCCTAGCTGTTAAGCGTTCGTTGATTCTTTCCCGTTTGTGTCCCTCATACCCCCTCCCCTAGTTATCAACGGTACGATGCGGCCGTACCAACTCCAGGGATTAAACTGGATGGTTTCCCTCCAACATAACGGATTGAATGGAATCCTCGCCGACGAGATGGTATGGCCTCATCACGGCTTCCGCATGCTCCGTTATGACCTTTCCTTCTTTAGGGCTTGGGAAAAACACTGCAAACTATTTCATTCTTGTCGTACTTGAAACACTACAAGGACAACCACGGACCTCATTTGATCGTCGTCCCAAAATCAACACTCCAGAATTGGGCGAGGGAGTTTGACAAGTGGACTCCAGACTTCAACATCGCTGTCCTGAGTGGAGGAAAGGAGGACCGCGCAGAAATCATCACCAATAGGCTCCTCCCACAGGACTTCGAAGTCTGCATTACAACATACGAGTTGTGTCTGATCGAGAAGTCCGCGCTCAAGAAATTCTCCTTCGAATACATCGCAATTGACGAGGCGCATCGAATCAAGAACGTTGACTCCATACTCTCCCAGATTGTTCGATCCTTCACATCCCGTGGTCGGCTGTTGATCACAGGGACCCCATTACAGAATAACCTGAAGGAATTGTTCGCTTTGTTGAACTTCATTTGTCCAGAAATCTTCTCGGATTACGCGGATTTGGAGAGTTTCCTGCACAAGGACGAGAACGATGCCGATGCTGTGGAGGAGAAGAGCAAGAAGGTTGTCGAGGCTCTGCATAAGATCCTTCGTCCGTTCTTGTTGCGGCGCGTCAAGTCGGATGTGGAGAAGAGTCTGTTGCCGAGTAAGCTGAACCCGCTTTCGTACCGAATGACCACTGTTGTTGACCCCACGCACAGAAAAGGAGATTAACATCTATGTCGGACTCACTGAAATGCAACGCAAGTGGTACAGATCGGTCCTCGAGAAGGACATCGACGCTGTTAACGGTGGGTACATATTTCTCGGGACGAAGTCCCCCCACTGATTGTTCCAATAGGTCTGACCGGAAAGAAGGAAGGCAAGACACGGTTGATGAACATGGTTATGCAGCTGCGAAAGGTCGCTTGTCATCCGTACCTGTTCGAAGGGGCTGTACGTGGCAAAGGCCATATATTTCAACCACTAGCACTGATGGTTTGACCAGGAACCGGGTCCTCCGTACACCACAGACGAACACCTTATCCAGAACTGTGGAAAAATGGTTATTTTGGACAGGATGCTGAATTCCCTGAAGGCCAAAGGGTCTCGCGTCCTCATCTTCAGTCAGATGAGTCGAATGCTGGACATCATGGAGGATTACTGCTTGTTCAGGGCATATAGTACGTCCAATTAGGCGCCGTAACCGCACGGCTAATGCACGCCATCAGAGTATTGTCGGATCGATGGAAGCACTGCCCATGAGGATCGTATCCAGGCCATTGACGATTACAACAAGGACGGAAGCGACAAATTCATCTTCCTGCTCACTACCCGCGCCGGAGGCCTTGGTATCAACCTAACCACCGCTGACGTCGTGATACTTTATGACAGTGACTGGTAAGGACACAGGTTTCCCCCTGGCTTCAGTCCTGACAGATGCACAGGAATCCACAAGCTGATCTCCAGGCAATGGACCGCGCCCACCGTATCGGTCAAACCAAGCAGGTGTTCGTCTTCAGGTTCATCACCGAGGGTAGTGTTGAGGAGCGGATGTTGGAGCGCGCGGCTCAGAAGCTCAGGCTCGATCAGCTGGTCATCCAGCAAGGTCGACAGCAGATCTCGAAAGGTGAAACCGACACCTCTTCTCGCGGACACGGGCACTGACCTGGTTTGTGTAGCGGCGGACAAGGATGAGCTTTTGGAAATGATTGCCCACGGCGCTGAGAAGATTGTCAATTCGAACGAGGAGTGGGTCCTCTTCAGTTGTTGGTCTGTGGGGAGTACTGACGGTGTTTCAGTCTCATGATTAACGACGATATCGATGCGATCATTCAACGTGGTGAAAAACGGACCGCGGAACTGAGCAACCGGTATGAGGGGCTGAGTTTCGAAGACCTGAGCAACTTCAAGTCAGAGGCTTCCGTCCAACAGTGGGAAGGAGAGGATTTCCGTGCCGTGCGTAACTCGCGTTGTCTCGAAGATGAGCGGGTATTGACTAGCATTTTTACAGCGAAAACAACTTAATTTCAACTTACTTTCCATGCCGAAACGAGAGCGGAAGACGAACTACTCGGTTGACGGATACTTCAAAGATGCGATGCGGGTCGGGCCGAGTAAACAGGAGAAAGCACCGAAACTCCCAAGGGCACCGAAACAGGTTCAAATGTACGTCGCCTTTGTGCGACCATTTGTTTGATCGCCCATTAACGTTCCGTCAAGAAATGACTTTCAGTTCTTCCCACCGAAGCTCGCGGAATTGCAGGAACGTGAACTTGCCGCGTTCAAGGTGGGCTTGAAGAACATCCGATGACTCTCACGATGTTGACTCCCTTTTTAGAAACTGAATGAGATCCCAGCTACGGTACGCGAGGCGGGGTCGGACGACTCCCAAGACGATTTGGATAAGGAGAGGCAGGCAGCCCAGAAGATCATCGACGACGCTGAGCCCCTGACGGAGGAGGAACAAGTCGAGAAAGAGGCACTAATCAAGCAGGGCTTCGAGAATTGGAGCAAACGTGATTTCCAACAGTTTATCCGAGCTCTCGAATCATACGGATGGTACAGCGTTCCCGTCACCACTAGTTCCCATCCGCTGTGGCTGATGAAATTTGGCACAGGACCGACGACTTTGAGCTACTGGCGTCAGAGATCCCTGACAAGATGAGCTGGGAAGTTGGGCAATACTACCCCGTCTTCAAGAAGAAGTGGAAGACGCTTGCCGACCACGCCCGAATTGCCACTCGTATACAGGAGGGAGAGGCAAAGCGAAACAAGCGGTCGAACTTGGAGGCCCTCTTAGCGGAGAAGATCAACTCTGTGGTTTACCCCATGCAGGAGCTTGAACTCAACTACCCGTCTACGAAAGGGAAGGTGTACAGCGAGGAAGAGGACCGGTATCTCCTTTGCCGTCTCAACCACTATGGGATGCAGGTGGAGGATGTGTATGAGAGGATCAAGCGGGACATCTCGGAGTTCCCGGTGTTCCGATTCGACTGGTTCTTCAAAAGCAGGAGCCCCCAGGAGTTGGCGAGGCGGTGCACGACACTGTTGAGTATGATTGAGAAGGAGGCAGAGGCAGAAAAGGTTGACGGGGTCAAGAAGGGGTCGACCAGTAGAGGAAAGGTGAGCGATTGTTCCAAACCGGCTGCCGTGGACATTTCTCACACACAAGGGCTACAGAAACGCGCAATTGAGGAGGTTCAAAAGGAGGAGAAGGCGACCATAAAGGCCTCACGGTCAAGTACTCCGTCAACAAGCACGACCGGGGCGGGGACACGGAAGCGTCAGAAGAAGACATGACTCTGATGATCCACAATGCGCGCACGATCTCCTATTACCGCTATCATAGTCTGCACATCCTGTGTTTTTCCTCGTAATACTGTTACAGATGACGAATAGACGACCTATTTCCGAAATGGCAGCTGGATCGATGGTCTTGTTTGGGTTGCCGAGGGAGTGGGCCAGGCGGTGCGTTGGATTTCGTAAAGCTGACTCTCTTGTCCAGGGACCCAATGGGCGTCCGATTAGACGGCAGTGCTCCTCATTCATCCCGGGCGGTGCCAGTGCCCTCCACTCGTCCACCCCGTGTACTTAAACGCCAGGCCTCGCGGTCAACGAACACCAGTACCCTCCAGCCTCATCCTCGACCATGTTCGCTCGCCGTAGACGTCGTATGAATCGGCAGGCCCAAGCCCAAGAACAAGAACAAGAAGATTTCGAGTTTTGCGCCTGCGATGTCTGCATGCGAGAGCTCAGGCGTGTTGCTGAGAAGGAGGCCCTCGAAGCTGCCGCCAAGCAGCAGTTGATGGTGAGCTTGTTCGATCCATCTTGCTGCTTTCTAGTCCCTTATCTATTTTCATCCCCCAAGCCTGGGGCTTTCCCCGCAGATGGGCGGGGTTTTGGGAACTGGATCAATGGCTTGACTGAGTACGACAACATATCGCTCTCCTGCATATTGGACCCTTTGGATCACTGATATACACCCATCCAGCGGCGGCACCAACTTCCCATCACGCTTCTTCCCCTCCCCCGAGGATCATGTGGATCAGGTTCACAAAATCCTCCAGTCCCAAGGCCATTATGAAGAACAACTCGACGTGATCCGCTACAGGGTCTCAACGGGGAATGTCGTCAAGTTTGGCCATGGAGCCGCGGTCGAGGGCGTTTACCTTCCTCCCTCCAGCTCTATCGACGTCACTGGTATCCCGCTCCACCGATCTCGTGCGGACATCCTCGCGGCTCTCAAAGAACTATTCGATGACGATAAGAAGGTTGGAGAAGACATCTCCATCTCAAACCTCCGTAGGACACCAAATGCTCCCCACCAGACCGCAATCATTCACGTTGGGGCTCGCGACCCGAAGAAAATCGTATCAAAACTGGACGGAGCCGAGTTATTTGGACGGAACATTTCCTCGCGCCTCTTCACTGCCCCATATCCCAACCAGATGGAGGATGTCTCACCTACCGAGCGGAATATCGTCTACATATACTGGCGTGCTCCCGAAATGACCGTCAACGCTACATTTAAAACCTCCGAATCGGCGATTGCTTGGTGCGAGGAACACGACTACAGTGTCATCAACAGTCGCACAATACGCGCGAAGGCCCATCGTAGTCTGATGTCTCACTCCAGGAAAATCGTCGAGATACGGAATCTCCCTTTAGATGTTTACCAACCGAGGGTCCAACAACTCCTCCCAGACGCTACATCCGTCTCATTTCATCCGCGTAATGCGTACAATGTTGAGAGGGCGTTCGACCGGTTACGGAAGGACGTGGACACCATTGCTGGCGGCCAGTTACGGGATTACCGACAGGACAGGTCGAAGATGCCGAGCGGGTGGTTGGGGGTCAGGGTCCAGTGTAATACGTGGCACGCAGCCCAGAACATCCGAGACTCCCTGTCCCAACATCGACGATGGTACATTGGTGCTCACCGACTTTTTGTCACCCTGGAAGAACCATACCGGTATTCGATCTCAATCGAACCCCGCCAGTACAACGCCCAACGGAAGCTTCTACATTCCATATGGGATACTCGTAGGGGTAGCCCTTTGGCGGATATCCGGATTATCACGGGAAACCCCGTCCAGGACGCTCGTATAGAAGTCTATGGCAGCAACGAACTCGCCGTTGGAGTTCTCAAGGCACGCGTCGAAGGAGCGCTCAAGGGTCAACTCATCTCCGGATGTCATAACTTCTTCGGATCCAGCCAGAAGCTAGAGTCTATCCGGACCATTTCCGTCGAAACAGGTTGCTTCATTCGGTTCAACGCTGCGACTCGGACGATCACCGCTTTCGGCGACGACGATACCCTTCGAACCTTCTCCGAGGGGCTTCAACCCCACATTAACAACACAATCTCTTTCAAGATAAAGTTGACCAACTCGGCAGTGTCAGCTTTCTATCTTCGGAGAGGCATTCCTCTGCTTGGGTCCGTCGTGGGCAAAGAGAACGTCCGCGTCACAATCGAACACCCTCACCCCATCCTAACGGTTCAGGGCGGTGGCGACGAGGTGCCTCACATGCTTCGCTGGCTCTGCAACGAGAGCATCGAAGACGTCGAAGCCGCGCCCATACCCCCTGACGCCGTTTGCCCCGTCTGTCTCGACTACCCAGAGGCGTCCGTTCGTCTGGAGTGTGGCCACTTCTACTGCTACACCTGTCTAAAGCATTTCCTAACCACCGGAATCACAGACAAGAATCCGGTCTTGGCCTGCATGGAATGCCTGGCGCCGGTCCCAGTAACCACTCTCCGCAAGATTCTCCCTCATTCGGAGTTGGAGGACCTTTTCGAGTTGGCATTTAACACTCACATCCGCGTTAACCCCGACAAGTTCAAGTTCTGCGTGACTCCTCACTGTACACGACTCTATCAGCTCACCCCGAAGGATTCCGAAAACCCACCCGCGTTCCATTGCCCTTCTTGTCTCCGCTCTGTATGTTCTGCGTGTCAGGGTATTCCACACGAGGGCATATCGTGTTTCGAGTGGGAAATCAATCAGAATGCCGAGGTGCAGAAGGCGGACGCGTTGTTGGAGAAGTGGGCTGGTAGGAAGGGGAAGGATGTTCATCGGTGCCCAAAGTGTAACGCCATGATAGAGAAGAACAAGGGGTGCAACCATATCAGGTGTCACTGCGGTGCACACATCTGCTGGGTTTGCGTCCAGTCGTTCCCTGACGCAGACTCCGTTTATACTCACATTCGTCAGGCTCATTAAGCAGCCTCCTAAGTTAAAAATATGCATTGATTTTCGATCTGTATCATTCCCCATGGACATTCCTGTAACCTATGATTTGCGCTTTCTGTTGCACGTATGTACTTCTATTTCCGCGCATCGTCTCCGTTTTATGTAGATCTTCTGTGTCCTCCAACCAATTCCCGTGCTCTACTGTACTCACTAATTGGGGCAATCGCGAAATGGAACGAGGAGTAAATTTAGCCGCCCCCTGTGAGTCGATCACCACGGTGCCTCCACCAGTTGAACCTTTCCTACAACTTGGCCACTCGGCACCGTGAATACCTCCGGTTACTGTCCCCGCGAATGTCCTGATGTCTCCTGACCGACTACGTGCGAACACCGTATATTCCGCCGCTCAGCGAGAGCGTTTGAACCATATTCCTTGGCTTGGTCTGACTCGGAGGCGGCGGAGGACTCAACTCCGACGTTGACTGTTTCCGGTGCTTGCGGGTAAGATTCCCTCGTACCTCCGCGCACTTCTGGAACATACAAATAGGAGGGGGGTTGCGGATCTAAGGTCTCCCCATCTCTTCTCGAGACCCCATTGTTCTCTACCCTCCCTCCTGCCCTACGAACGTGTTTATCCCTACTCTCTCTATTTGTTCGTTACACGTCCTTGACCACCGTCTTCCACCCACCCATCCTACACCTCTCATTCCGCGATGTATTCCACTATCATCCCTTCGACCTCCTATCCCACGGTCTCCGTTGCAGTCACCCACAGAATGAATCAAGAAGATCGTATCGAGTTGATGCGCTTCCTGTTCACGGGACCGACGAGGAGCGTGGGTGCCAGAGGCCTGGAGGATATAGGGGTTCTTGACTATTCCTTCGAAGGCGACTCACAGGTAAGCATACCGGAGCTGGTTGCTGACTCCGATGATAGTTTCCACTGGCTGGAAACTGGGGAACAAGGTAGGGAGGAGGCAGCGGTCGAGGAAACGGTCGAAGACGCTCAGGGGGACGACGACAAAGCACCGGATATGGAATTCAGTGAAGGCGTCGAGGATGATGGGGATGAATGGGTTCTTCCACCAGCCCAAGGTGCGCCGTCGCTGTCCGTTAAGTCGCTGACTTTGTACCGTCAGCTCGGTGAAGGGGGATTCGGTCAAGTGTATGCGGCGAGCCTCAAGGGAAGCGAGAAGTTACATGCTGTGAAGATTATACGGAAGACCCAAGAGAATCGAGATCAGGTCGCAAGAGAGCAAGATTTATTACGTCGGCTTGTCGGATGCCCCTTCTTTTCTCAGCTCGAAGCTTCGTGGCATTCGAATTTAAATTATTATCTTGTCACGGTACGGACCCTCTCCCTTCGCTATCTCACTCACGTCCTGATCGCTCGCCGGTGATGTTTGCCCACTAGCCGATATACCCCGGGAACCTCAGGGATGAAATCGATGATGCTGGTGGCCTCTCCGGGGATGTTGCACAATTCTACATCAAACAGATACTGGCGGCTGTCGAGTATCTCCATTCCCATTATATCCTTCACCGGGACCTGAAGTCCGAAAATATTCTCCTGACGCAAGACGGTCATGCTGTAGTCTGTGACTTCGGTCTCGCGACTATCGTTCGGCCTGATGGTCGTGCTCGACGTGCCTTCGAGGAGGATCCCCACCAAACCATCCCTGATTTTTACGTTGAAGAACAGTCGTACTGCTACGGAACACCACAGTCGACAGCTCCGGAGGTCGTCTTCGGCGAATCCTATGGCTTTCCGTCAGACATGTGGTCCCTCGGTGTGATGATCTACGAGATGATCACGAATCGGCCGCCATGGGGTGAAGAACAAGAGGACGTCGCTACGTTGTACGAGAGGATTACCTCTACCGAACCTTGCATCGTGCCATCCGAGTGGGTGTACGATGCGGGTCTATGTTCGATTGTCAACAAGCTTCTCCGCAAGGATCCATCGAGGCGCCCTTCCATCAACGAGCTTCTTGTCTCCCAGACATTCGAGGAGAGGTAAGTTGCCTTCTGTTATTACGCTTTGGACTTGGAGCTCACTATTCTCCCAGCGGCGGTTGGGGATCTGTTCGAGACTACTCTAAGCCTGGTACGTGCTCTATCTATCTTCACCGTATGTAATTTCCTGACGTTCTTCTCCAATAGGTCCCATCAGGCCTGGCCAATTCTCGAGAGGCAAGGAGTTGAAAGAGTTCTGGCCAGGGCACAAGCGCGAACGAGACCAGCCTATTGACGTCATTCCCTCCTTTACCTTTATCGATGCCGGGATTCTCAAAGAGATCGAAGAGCAGAGGGCCACATCGTCTGCCTTCGAGCCTATTGGGGTCTTACGGAGGACTAGGGGCCAAATCATCTCCCGAGTTCGACCTCTTCTTACTCGCATCAACACCTCGGATGTTCCTCCTGCGATTCCCCAAGCCGAGTCGGTTCCTCGTATCTCATCGGCTGCTTCTTACAGCAGTATTGATATCCCAGAGGTTGAGGACCTCCCTCGTTTGTTATTCGACGGCCAGAAGGAATCTTCGAAGATGGAAGACGACACCCTCGTGAACAACTTCCCTTCTCTCGCCAACATCCACCTGGGTGACCACATCCTTCCATTCTCTTCTCCCATACTATACGAGGCCGTTCCTCTCGTCCCTCCGCCCCTGTTCTCCCAGATGTCGTCTCGTCTCCCTTCATCAGAGGCGACGAGTGTCTACTCTTCCGATCGTTATTTCTCATCTACGGACTCGCTGGGGGACATCGCTATGAGTAACTCTACAACCCCTCTGGTAGGGCTGGAGGGATCGGGGAGAACCTCCAGCAGGAACAAGAGGAAAGGACGGTACGGTGTGGAAGGAAAGTTCTTCGGTTGGGTACGTGGATTTTGGAGGCGCGGGTTTGGTGGTCTGATGTCGTAGGAGATTGGAGTGGGAACGGTAGGGGTGGTATCGGCGTGTGGTCAGTGGGGTGTTGGGACGAGGGGATCTACTCCCGCTGGCGGGACGAGACGCTCGGGGGTGCGGAGAAAACCATACTTTGCGTTGGGACTGGGATGGACCCCTCTCCTACGTTGGACCATTTCCTCTTCTTCCGGGCTTTGGGTTATTTTTCGTTGTGTTTCTGCTTTTGGACTGAACTTTCTTCCCCGCATTTCCGCTTTGCATAGAATTATCTCTCCTTTCTCTTACGAATATTTCTCTCCCGGATAAAGACGCTGTAGCATAGATTTCTCTCCGGGTTTCTTCTGTACCTTTCAAACTGGTGGCGGTGGGAGGGTGGGTGGGCGATGTCAACTTTGGGTGACATCTTTTTTTTTGTTCAAGCAATTGCCCGCCGCCACTAGTTCTGTGCGCACGATATCCTTGACGAGTGGTCTCGAATATACTCTGTATCATCTTCGGTCTGCTTCAAGGTGAGCAGCGAGTGCGAGTCACTTGCCGTAGTAGCGCGTCGCGATTGTGGCGCCTCAGTCATAATTCCCAAAATAGGAAGGAGTTCAATAAAACACGCGACTTTCAGCCTTGGCTTGACCCGCAGCCTTGTGCCTCCAGCGCCGGGCAGCCACACCCTCCGCTATCGTCCGTGCCTTTGGCTTATACTTGACTCTACATCGCGGCGATGCACGACGTGATCACCATCTTCTCCTCCCCCGCAGCCGCCAGTGAACCCCGTCCCCGCGTCGATCTCGGGTTGATAGAGATATCTGACTCTGAGCCGGAAGACTTTGGAAAGGATGACTTTCTCTGGACACCGTCAAAGAAGAATGACACTGTACCCAAAGTTCCTCTCCATCGAAGTAGGGACAACGCGAAAGAAGACTCTCCGATGGACGTTGACGTTGACGTTCCCACTACCCAGGCTGGCCCCTCTGCCCCATCGCTCATCCCCGATCCCTTCCCCCAGTCCCCGGTCATCTACAGCGAACCACGGCCAGAGCCACAGACGGCTCAGGACCCGGATACGGACCCCTATTCAGCGTACCTCGCCCTCGTACTAGAGGTCATTCCCGACGTTCTACCCAAGTACGCCACGGAACTCATAGATATGCACCATCCCGCTTACGGAGACCAAGTTGTGGAGAGAGTTCTACAAGTCCTATTCGACGACCCTTATTACCCGATAAACGAGAATGGTGCGACAGGGAAATGGAAGGCTAAGAGGAAAGCTTCGGAGATGGAAGATGTGTTGGCCGGACCCCCGTCGAGAGTCAAGGTTGACTTTGCGAGCGTGGATCGACTCAAGCCTACCGGGAAGAACTATCCAAAGTTATCCCTTGTAAGCTGCCCTTCTACCAATCGACCCTCCACTCGTCTCGCACCAAGCTAACAATAGGCCATGCCATTTAGAATCAGCTTTTTGCTGACTTTCCATACGTTCCAGTATCTCACGTCCGACGTGTCTTCGCTTCAAACGGTGGATTATATGCCCCAGCTCACATCCAGCTCACTACGGAAACGGAATCTGACGTGCCACCTTTCACGATGAAAGCCGTCAAGACGAAGATTCCTCTGGGAAAGGGGAAGGAGAGGGAGATGCAAGACAAGGACTTCGAGGAGGAGAAAGCGTGGTTGCTACTCAAGGATATCCCAGTGACCCAGAAGATTTCCGTTGCCTACCAACCTCTACAGAACCAGGTACCGGGAGGCACGGGGACTTCCGGGGTGAACCCTGAGGTCCCACCCGAGGAGGAGGGTGGCCTCGAGTGTGGGTGCTGTTTCTCGCCCGTTCCTTTCGTACGTTCCTAGTGTTCCCACCACCCTGAACCATTAGCCGACTCTTTCACAGCAAAACATGATTCAATGTCCGGACGCCCACTTATTCTGCATGGAATGTATGGTTGCCTACGCTTCCAACCTCCTCGGCGAGCACAATTTCAAGATCGTCTGCATCGACCAATCCGGGTGCAGACTACTACTTTCCGAATCGGAACTGGAGCGTTTTCTCACTCCAAAGCTTCTATCCTTGTACGAGAAGGTCAAGCAAGCGAAGGAGATCGAGATGGCTGGATTGGACGGATTAGAAGAATGCCCTCATTGTGAATTCAAGGCCGTGATAGACAATCCAAACGAGCGGCTTTTCAGGTGCCAGAATGAGGAGTGTGGAGCCGTGACGTGTCGGGAATGCAAGAAGCCTGTGAGAATATCCTTTGCGGACTTTCGTTACAGCTAATGAAAGGTCATTTCTAGGATCACCTCCCTAAATCGTGCGCTGGTGAGTACCCACCTCTGGCGGCAGACCAATCGAGGAGACTATGTCCTCACCACACTCAAAGAGGTGGACGAGGACAAGAAGATCGATGCTCGCCATGTTGTCGAGGAAGCAATGAGTAAGCGGCCCAGTCATGAACAGCACAACCATATCTGACACGTGCTTACGTAGCGAACGCCCTCTTGCGGAACTGTCCCAAATGCAACAAAGGCATGTCCGGTTACCCCTGCTTGATAACGGCTTTTTTTGACTCGCTTTGCGTACAGTATTCATCAAGGAGTCGGGTGTTCGTCCTCTTGGTAACCCCGACCTACTATGTCACTGATAACACGGATTTCGTAGTGCAATAAGATGGCCTGCCCGAACTGCATGACACTTTCGTGTTATGTTTGTCGCAAGGTCATCAATGGTTATGACCATTTCAACGAAGTTCGTTTTGCTCTCTTCTGGTCATTTCCTTTATGAATGTGGGTCGAACGCAGTCACGGGCCGATCAGCCACAACGGGCAGAAAATGCGGGCAAATGTTTGTTATGGGATAAGGTCGAGGAAAGGCACCAAAAAGAGGTGGATTTACCTTCACACGTCTCACCCTCCCTGTCCTCGTACTCAACGTTGTCATCAGGTCGAAGAAGCCCAGAAAAAGGCCATTGCCAAATACCGGAAGGAACACCCAGAGATAGGCGAGGACGCACTTCACGTCGAGTTGCCCGAGGCGACAACAGGCGAGACCAGTGGTTCAAGGAATCCACGAGCACGGGCACGTCCAGTGCCACTCTACGACCCCATCGAACCACTACGCCTGGCACTGGGTCCAGAACCCGACCGCCATCGCCGGCTGTTTGAAGCCATTCACCAAGGACGTATCGCAAACGCGCCCCAAAGGGCTCCTCCGGAGCTCGAGATCCCAGAGGGGCAACTACCCCGACTAGAGTTAAACATGCCACCTCTGCGTCCCTTCAGACTTGGTCGATATGACCAATACATACGAGACGCACAAGAAGCACTCCAACCACGCGGGGAAGACTTACAGCAACGCCAAGAAGATATTTGGATCCAGCAGCGACGCCTAGCGCAACAACAACGGGTCCTTGCGGGGAGATTTGCTGGGAATAACTTGAGGAACCAACGCCCGGCAGCGTTACCGGACATCCCCGCCCGCCCCATACCACGGCCACGGGTGAACAGAGTAGGTGGTGCGAGGATGAACCCAACGGATAGAGGGAAGGTGGATCAGTGGCGGAGAGGGGTTCAGGGCCTTGGAGGTACCGAGGATGGGGCGACCTTATGACTAGTGCCGTTCATGGCGGGATTCATAACGTCTCTCGTCATGTGGTTGGTGTTTGGTGCGTTTGCGTATCATAAGTAGCGTCTATGAGTTAGTCGTATTGCAGAACTACTTCGCTGCCTGCCTTGGTCTCCCTATCCCGGCAATTTCCGTCGACCGATGGACAATGTTGTTCCGCCCCGCCATTAACGCAACCCCCAAGAGCACCTTACTTGGTCAGAGACCTCACAACAGTAGCGTCAGGAGATGTCTGAACACGATCTCCAAAGGACTGTTGAGGAGGTCCTACCTCTATGGTACCATGTCCTTCGTTCCTCCCCCGTCATCTGCTCACGGAATTGATCTGTGCACTGGACCGCCAGTCCCCGCGTCTTCGGACAAGATGCTTTGGAAATCCTTGGAAACGCGGTCGGACGTGATCATATACGACCTCGAGGACAGCGTACCTCCTGCACGAGCCGACAAGGATGCTGCCAGGAATCGACTGCTGAATTTCCTCTCTGTCAGTTCGCGTCGATGGCAGATACCCCTGCGCGGACGCTAACGGTGAGGACTACTAGATGGCCGAAAAACTGCCCACGTCAGACAGGATCGCTGTGAGGCTCAACTCCGTCAATACCGATCATTTCGTTGACGACATCAGGTGTGTTGTGAGTATCACTAAGTGTCTCGCCCGAACGGTACCCCCATACATGAACATTGAAACTGATGTGTCCACTCCTTAGGCGAACATACCGGTTGTACGAACTCTTGTGATCCCAAAGGTTGACCACGAACATCACCTGGGCCGTATCGGGAAGGAAATCTCCCATGTCCTCCAGTCTAACCCTGAGCTTCTGCACCAGCGCCCGGGACCCATTTCCATCGTTGCTAGCATAGAAAGTGCTCAGGCTCTCTGGAGGATTGGTGAGATATCCCAATGGAGGTCAGAGCATGGCCGCCTGAGCGGGTTGCTCGTATGTCCTAAATCGCTGTCTGTGGTCTTTTGTGAGGACTTACGCTCACCCACCCCAGTTTGCGGCTGAGGATTGTACGTAAAACCCCTCGTGCCCACTAGTTGACTAGGTCAAACCCCCCATCACAGATTGCGCTGACACACGGGTTATTCGTACACCATCCCGTCAAGAACTACTCTACACGCGTTCCAAAATTGTGGCAACAGCGAGGGCCTTTGGCCTCGACGCGATAGACATGGTGGGTTGATATTGACCTCCAGGCCACGCGTTGAACTGAGTTTGACTGGTCTAGGTCTGTGTTGATTACAAGAACTTGGGTACCCTGGTGGATGAGTGCGCTGATGGCCGTAGACTCGGGTTCGATGGAAAGGTGTGCACCTCCCCCGGTGAAGGTTGCATTATACATCTCACTCTGTTCCGGGACGTAGCAAGCGATACATCCCACTCAAGTGGATGTCATCCATACTGCCTTCGTCCCGTCACAATCTGGTAGTTATGTCCTGATGTTTGCATCCGGTGTACCGCGCTCACCATACCTCACAGAAATCACAAGGGCCGCGAAGATCCTCCAGGCAATGGAGGTAGCTCACAGTAGCCACAAAGGGGCAGTTGGTCTGTCAGTGAATGGACGGGACGAAATGATCGATGCGCCGATGCTGAGACAGGTAAGGGATCCATATCCCACCCCCCGGAATTGGTTGGCCTAGTGAGAACCACCTTCTTTAATATTATAGGCACATCAAACCATTCGACACGCAAAGCAAGCCGGGTTACCCATCCCCAGCTGATTAATATTGAAGTATCTGTAAGCAATGCAAACACGAAGGTAGATCGTCGAGAGCGAGCCCGGACAGCCCAATATACAACCGTAACGTGCCAGTGGCAGGGTTACGTGATGGGGTGTGCTCTCAAGGACATGATCGAAAGTGTCACGACCCCTGGTGGCCGGAACTTCCGATCGCTTTGGGCATTTTTCTTTCACCCTTTGCCAGTTGTTCGAGATCTGTGGGCTTGTAGTAATGCGGAGCAACTGTCGGTTAAATTCTGTGTCAGCATTTGGGCGTGCCACGATCACCGGTGAAAACTATGAACGCACCTTCAAGTAACCAAGCGGGCTTTATCTCCATAATCTGCCTCATGTAGGACTTGGAGGTCATAACTAGCTCGTAGTACAGCACGGTCTTCGCAGGAGGCTGATGGTTGAACAATGAGGACGAAGGGTGGATATACACGGTCTGGTTCGTCTTCAGCGTTCGGTACGAATCGCCGCTCTTTTGAAGTGAAGCCTAGACATATGCTGCAGGTCAGCATGGGTGCCGGAATGCGTGATGATGAACGCACTGTATTGTAGAAATATCCAGAAGTGATCGCCTTTTGTATGGTCGTGATGTCCGTCGTGTTTGGGTTACTTTCAACCACGATCTCAACCCGTTCGCACAGCCCCGCCAGCTGATCACGAATGTCTCGTGCTCTGCTCAGACTTTTGAATTGCAAGAACTGCTCGTAGCAGAACTGTTGAGAATAGTTTGTCTCGGCCCATCGTTCCCAAACGTTGAGAAGAGTGAAATGGTCTCCGCCACTCCTGACGAAGTTCTGTCGGGCCTGGTCCGCGTGAAGCTTTTTGTCCTTCGGGCGATAAAATAGGGAAGAGGATTCGGATAACATCGAGATAATTGTGAGGACCTAACCAGCCAGAAGTGAGTGGGGAGGTCACGCTTGTGAAAATGACCATCAAACTTACCTCATCAGTACATTGGTACTTCTCGCTCGCGATGATAGCCTTCGACAACATAGGGTCCAAGGGGAATTCCGCCATTCTCCTCCCAAGTTTTGTCAGCTCCCCGGTGTGTGTCAAAGCGCCCAGGGCATATAAGAGCTCCAGGGCACGCATCAAGGTTTCGCCAGGAGGTGGATCCATAAACTCGAACCCGATTAAGTCGTTGATCCCAAGCGACTTGAGAACCAGGACGACCATCCCAAGATTAGTTCTCTGGATTTCCGGAACAGTATTCTCCTCCAATTCGTTGGCGAAGGCCCACTTCGTGTAAAGCCTGAATGCTTTCCCTGGACCGACACGACCAGCTCGACCGGCCCTTTGGTTCGCAGAAGCTCTTGAGCACTACCTGACGTTAGGCACGATTGTTTGTGTAAGGAATCTCGAGTACATACCGGAACAACAACCAAAGAAGACATTCCAGTCCTTGGGTTGTAAGAGTTCTGCTTGACAAACCCGGGGTCAATCACAAAGACGACACCATCGATTGTGATCGAGGTTTCCGCGATGTTCGTGGCCAACACGACTTTCCGGGCGCCTTCCGGCGTCGGCTCGAAAATTTTGGCCTGCATATCACTGGGGAGATTCGCGTAGATTGGACAAATGATCAATTCTGCAATCTTGTTTCCCAGCGCGCGGGCAGTTTCTTGCAAGTTTTCATGAGCAGCTTCAATCTCTTCTTGACCCTGGAAACTGCCGGTAAACATGATGGAATGGGGTGGTAGGTACACACATACTGTGAAAAAAACTAGGATGTCACCCTTTGGCTGTGTTGTATGGATCTGGAACACAGTTGTGATGGCAGCGTGCAGGTAGTTGGCCTCCGGCTGGGGTGTGTAGTGGATGTCGACTGGATAGCGACGACCAGGGACTGTCACGGGTAAGGGATCAGCCGATTCAGTCACGAAAAACTAGTGCGTACCGTAGTAGACCGGGGCGTCATCGAAGTACTCGCTGAATTTTTCTGCGTCCATGGTCGCACTCGAGATCAGCAATCTTAAATCTGGTCTAAACCGTGCAATATCCTTGGCAGCGTGAGTATACGTCCGAGAGAGCACCGTCGGCGAAAAGGCACACCTTGACAAGGGCGAAGAGAATATCCGTACTTAGTGTCCTCTCGTGGGCCTCGTCAATGATCAACGCCGAGTACCCGGCGAGATCAGGCTCCGTCAGAAACTCTCGCAAAAGCATACCATCCGTCATGTACTTGAGTACCGTCTTGTCACTGGTGCAGTCTTCGAAACGAATTGAATAGCCGACTTCATAGCCAACTTTGGTACCCATTTCTTCGGCAACCCGAGCGGCGACAGACATTGCAGCAACGCGGCGAGGCTGTGTACATCCGACTTTCATCCCGTTTTCGGTATAGCCGGCCTCGTGCAGATACTGGGGTAATTGGGTGGTCTTCCCTGAGCCAGTTTCTGCGACAACGATGAGGACTTGGTGTTCCTTGACCGCGGCTAGAATGTCGTCCCTGAACTGATAAATTGGGAGGGACTTCCTTGTTTCCTCGATTGTGTTGGCTGTAGAGTAAGGTGAATAGATCGGTAGGTATGGGTGGATGGATAACGTACCTCGTTTCTGTGCCTCCTCTACTTGTTGCATAATAAGCTTGTCTCTAGCACTCAACTGCTCACCGCTCATGGTGTTTTCCATGACAAACTGAATTGTCTGGCTTTCGTCGAACACATACTCGTAGTCTTCGATGATCTCGTGTTTGTCCATGGCACCAGTACGAAAGGTGGAGTGTACCGTCTGGCTTTGTTCCCATTGGTCAACGTCCGTGACGAACTGGTCGTCCTTGGGTTTCGCTTCCTCGTAGCGTTGGTACAAGACGCTCTCCTTCTTCTTCCTGTCGATCTTGCCTTGTTCGGTGAAGTAATCCTCAGGGAGTTGATAGCCCTCCAGCTTGTCGTCGATCTTCAGGCGGGCCTCAACGAGCTCCAGTAGTTGCTTCTTCCGGTCCAAGGCCTCCTGCTCCCTCCTGGTGACCTTCATACCCCGGAAAAGAGCCTCCTCGTCGCCAATTTCTCTCCGTAGAAGCTCGATCTGCTGAATCTCTCGTTTTGTGAGATACTGTTGACGGGAATGCTCCCGTAGAGAAGGCATAGCGAGAACGCGAGCTTCCGTATCGTCTCCGAGACGTCGCCGTTCGACGGCCTCCGCGGCCGCACCCGCGCTGACCTTGGATGAACGATCTTCAACGAGGCGCTTGGTTTTGTCGCGGTCGCGTTCGCGCATACGTTCCGCGAAGGCATCTCGCTCCCGGATGTCCTCCTCTCGGTCCCTTCGAGCCTTCTCCTCCTCGTCTTCGATCGTGGGCATTTCCTCATCTTCGTCAGACCGGTACGTCCGTTCGTGTTCAGCGCGTAACCGTTTCCGGGAAGCGGTGTCCTCATCTTCATCGCTCACCCAGTTATCGCTAGATCCTATCTTCCGGGTGTGTCGCGCCCGTTTTCCCTTGGAAGATTTGTCCTTGGGTGTGGACACGGAAGAGAGTTCGGTTATGCCGTTGTCGGCCTTGTCGTCGAGTAGGAGTTGATAGCGTTTTGATTGAAGAACTTTGGATTCGGCTTCGACAGCTTTTCGTGAGGATTCAGCGGACTGTTTGTATTTGGACTTTCGTGGAGCGCGTTCGTAAAGTTGTTGGATGAAGGTGTGTGCAGCGGGAGTATTTGGGAGACCTGCAGCTGTGAGGGAAGTGAAAAGAGCGTCTGGTGACTTGGAAGAACTTGCTGTGGGGGAAAACCGATTGAAAACGACGCGCAGTGGGGAGGTGAAGAGACACTGACCTGACGCTATGACAAAGTCGATGGTACTCTTGTCGGACAAGCCAAGAAACTAAACGCAGGTTTACATTAACTACGATCCTTGGAAAGTACAGCCAAAGTAAGACTTGCCTGGAGACAGTTATCGCTGACATACCGCTGAAGATCAGATACCATGGGAGAGGGTAAGTGAGGAGCTTATTGGCGAGGAACGATCGAGATCATCGTGGAAGCACGGCCATGGTCATCTCATCGTCCAACGGAACCAAAATACATCAAACTACATAAGTGGCGAGTCCGTTACGAGGGCCTAGAAAGTGCCGATATACTCTCCAATCCTCTCCCTGTTATTCTGAGCGATACACTCGGCGATCCACGTCAGACTCCTGATCTCCTGCTCCTTCAACTTGATGTAGCTGTAAAATACGGCGTACGAGAACTGTTGGAGGAACGCGAGCTTGTTCAGGTGAACCTCTTGCGCGAAGAACCTGTCCTCGAGGTGGGAGGCTGTCCCGTGGTCGTCATAACCTTCAGGATCGCCGTTGGCCTGGGCTGAAGACTGGGTGGGGGATTCAAAGAACGAATGGTACTCTTGAATGTAATCCACCGCAGCTCGGACTTGTTCCACGTCGTCGGCCCGGGCGAGGTTGTTGTTTCCTTCGGGGAACAGCCGTCCAATGGTCGGGAACAATTTGGCGCGACGCTCCTTCGAGAGGTCTGTTCCGAAAGAGTTGATGGTGATGTTGATTGCCCGGCGGTCAGCCTCGAATGAGAGGATATGGTGCATGATATCGGACGTGGGGGAACCGAGGGAAGTACAGAAGTTGTGAAAATCTTCCAAGTATGCCTTGTAGAGCGTGTTCCTGATTATTTCAATGTTGAGGGCATCGAGATCCGCGGCAGAGAGACAATCCCGGAAGTACGGGGCTATAATAACTTTGTAAGATCCGGGGTTCGGATGAACTGTGCGTGCAAACGCACCCAATGGCGTCTCCACGAGCGCCGTGTGGTACAATTCCTCGACATTGGTAGCCACACATAGCGCAGGAAGAGTATCGAAGACTCCGAGAGGGTGGCATCGTTCCAAGAGTTCGTGGGTATCGCGTTCGTGGAGGGTTCCGGTAATGAGTAGCACAACGTTGTCGATCATGTACGCATACCTTGAGCATACAGGCCAACATCAGCACGGACTCGCCACGAGAGGGTTGACGAGAACATACGTGATGTAGTCGAAGAACTTGTTGAGCGGTTCGACGGCATTGGTCCTCAGGAAGTTGAATTGATCGACGAGAACCTGGGTCGCCTTTTCCGCAATGGTCGAGGTGGAAACGGGGGAGGGTTCGTTGGCGAGGAAGTTACCGTAGTCGGTCGTCGACAGCTGGGTCCTAAAGTCTGCAAACGATAAGCGAGGACGAAAGGTCAATTTCCAGGGGTAGATAGACATACCTTCCAGTGTCTCGCATTGTGTGAGGTTAGAGAAGTGACCTTGGGTTAGGAGGCCTGCCTTGTAGCCTCTGACGATGCCCTCAAGGAAACCGGTAGAAACCTGGACCAGAAACGAGAAAGGGTGGTCAGAGAAGGATTCCAGACGGGTTTCAGGCCGACTGACGTTGAAGAAGAGAGCCTCCATCGCTGCACCGAACTGCGTACTGCCCGTCCACTTTCCCACGAGAGCTTCGCCTCCTCCAGCCTTCCGATCTTCAGGAGAACAATGGATTCAAAAAGCCTCGAGCTCGCCATCGAAAAGGCAACGGAGTACATCGTGGCTCATCCGCTGCCGACCGATGTCGTCTCTGTCCCCCTTGACCAGAAACTGGTTGCAGAGCACATTGATCATACCCTGCTCAAGCCGGATGCCACCCCTGCACAGATCACCGTTCTCTGTGAAGAAGCGAAAAAGCACGGCTTCAAGGTGAACCTACTCCGTAGCTCACAAATCCATTTGTTCATACTTATCCAGAGCTGCTGCGTAAATTCATTCCACATACCCCTCGTTGCATCCCTTCTGTCCGGGTCCTCTTCAATCCCATGCGCCGTGGTAGGCTTCCCGCTCGGTGCATGCACTACTTCCACCAAAGCATTCGAAACAACCGAAGCCATAAAAGCCGGCGCGAAGGAGATCGATATGGTCATCAACGTTGGTCTCCTCAAATCCGGCGACCTTGTGGGGTTATTCCACGACATCTCCTCTGTTGTTTCCGCTGCTGCAGATATTCCGGTAAAAGTCATCATTGAGACTTCACTTTTAACAAAGGGGGAAAAAATCTCTGCCTCGGTTATCGCTGCCCTCGCGGGGGCCACCTACGTCAAGACAAGCACTGGGTTCAATGGGGGAGGTGCTACCGTAGAAGATGTTGAGCTGATGTACCAAGCTGTGGCCTTTAAGAAGGGCACCGTGAAGGTCAAGGCCTCAGGGGGCGTCAGATCACTCGAGTATGACCAATTCCAAGTATTCGCTTGCTTCAACCTCACAATTCCCCAGGGCCGCCGTCTCCATGTTGCGAGCTGGAGCCGACAGGCTCGGGACGTCGTCCGGCGTTTCAATTACCGCCGGCGCAGGTACAGCAGCTGGTGCGTATTAAAGCGGCCCGTCTCCCCACTGTTCTTATTGTACAACGGTGTATCATAACTTGGGGCTCGGTTTGCCTGCATCAGACATGCCAAATAAAAACGACCACCGCCAACCTAAGGTCTCCTCTAATGTGCGAGGGATTCGCTGAGCCCCGTTTAGGCAAAGTACATGAGATCGTTCTTTTTCTTGCTTTGCACTGTTGCGAAAAGGTCAACAGTATATCCAACAGTGTGAATGGTATAATTCCTTACCTTCAGCGATACCGCTCAGGAAGTGTTCATGTCCCAGTTTTGTGGCACCTTCTCTCAAAGCAATCATACCCGCCTCAACACAAACAGCCTTGAGCTGCGCACCATTAAACTCGTCTGTACTCCTCGCAAGCTCCTCGAAGTTTACATCGCTGTTCACAGTCATCTTCCGGGAGTGGATCTGAAGAATTCGTGCACGCGCGGTCTCGTTCGGAAGTGGGAATTCGATCTTCCTATCCAAACGGCCAGATCGGAGAAGTGCAGGGTCGAGAATATCGATCCGATTTGTTGCAGCGATGACCTGAGGAAGTGTATCGACATTAGCTAAAATTGACTGTACTCCTGAACGTAAGCTTGCCTTGATCCTGTCGTCGCTACTGAACCCGTCCAGTTGATTCAGCAGTTCCAGCATGGTTCGTTGCACCTCACGGTCACCGCTCTTCTCAGAGTCGAAACGTTTTGTGCCGATGGCATCTAACTCGTCGATGAAAATAATTGCAGGAGATTTCTCCTTCGCAAGTTCAAAAGCGTCACGAACGAGCTTGGCACCGTCGCCGATGAACATCTGGACAAGCGATGGGCCGGCAAGTTTGAGATAGCAGGCTTTCGTTTGAGCGGCACACGCCCGAGCAAGCAAAGTCTTTCCTGTTCCTTCAGGGTTATTAGCTACGGAAGGATACCCCAAATTGGACGGCGAGATGACATACCAGGCGGGCCGTACATCAAACAACCCTTCGGAGGTTTGATACCAAGGGTCTTGAACTTATCCGCCTGCTCCATAGGTAACACGATAGCTTCCACCAACTCTTCGATTTGCTTCTCCAGTCCACCGATGTCGGTATATGTCTCTGTCGGCCGCTCGTCGACCTCCATAGCCTTCACACGGGAATCAAATTCAGCGGGGAGTGTATCAAGGATGAGGTATGAGTCTTTGTTGACTCCGATGAGATCCCCAGGCCTGAGTTTCTCCGCGGGGACGAGACCAATGAGGGGGAGGAAGACGGTTTGACGGGTTGAGGTCTTGATAACCGCGCATTTCCCTTTGCGCATTGAATCAAGATCTTGAGCCGCACCCTCTTCTTCGCCGTCTGGGTCCACGTCTAGAATCTATGAGTGATAACCGTAAGCTTGATGAGATGTATCGCGGAAGCGCGGGCATATACAGACCTCGACGACGTTTCCAACGAGATACGGCAGAACTTTGTTCTGCTTTATCTTCTCGCCATTGTCTCTGATCTTTTCCTTCATGACGTTCTGTTCATGTTGTAACCTCATCGTTTCGGATTTCATGACCTGGGAGGTGTAAGGATCGGACCAGTGGCGGGTCTGTCGGACAGAGGAACGTTACCTTGATATCATTATCAATGAGTCTCGTCCGGGTCTGGATGTCCTCTGTCGTGAGGGCCATGATATCCTCTGGGATATCATCCCAGGTCTCCTCCGGTGGCTGGTCTGGCGCAGTGTCCATCGCCGCGTCCTCTGCCGGTCTTGCCTCTGGCGGTGTCTGGCCGAGCAACGGTTGCTGCTCGTCGGGCTTTTCGCCAGTTGGTGGGTTATTTGGCGGCTGGTTCGGGGGCTGGGCGGAGGACATTGTCGGGGAATGGATCAGAGGTGTACGCGCGTCGATGCCCAATATGGTTCTCAGACACCCAACCGCGACTTGCCACTTGAATGGCCGTAAACGCAGCCAACCCCGCTACCCCGACAGCAACACTTCCGGCAGTAGAGGACAAGGGGGCTTTTGAGGCTGCGAAGAAAGACCTTGTCCAGGCACTCACGAAGAAACGAAATGTGGATAAGCAACTCGTCAGTTCCACCACTCTGCCTAGCCGTGGTAGCTCATGATCCGATTCAGGCCCAAGTAGAGGTCCAACTGTATCATCTCGAAGCCTCGTACCTGACGGATACCACAACGAACAGTGGGGGAAATATTATCACCGGTTTCGAGAATTATCTCAAGAACCAGAGTACGGGTCGCAGAAAGTTTGAGGTCACGGACAGTGAGAGGATGTTCTCCGCAAGTAGCACAACATATCAAAGGGTGCGTATCACTCCAGCCTGTATTTTCCGTTCCAAATTTCAAGACTATGCTACCAGTCTCTCGATCTCATGGGAGAGGGTGAAGAATCCACCGCAACACAGGATGATTACAAACCCACCACTGTCGTGGTTCCACCCGTCAAGCAGCGAGATGAATCCGCGGCGAATGCGAAGAAACTCCGCGACAGAGAATACCAGAGAATGAAGAGGGCTCAGAAGAAACGCAGCACGGTTGCAAGCGATGACGAATCAGTCACTTCTGCTGCAGGCAGGAAACCCCCCAAGCGTGCAAGGACATCGACCGTGAATGATGACGACTAAGTATGGCGCTCATATGTCAAGTGTGCCGAGAAATACGCTGACAGACTTTTCATCCAAGTTCTCCCCCTCAGGGTCAACCTGTTCTATGCACCTGACCGCGGCGATGACGTGCCTCGGTTCTTTTGAATTAATCCACACCCTCCCGTTCATTCCCATGGCAACGTCGAGTGGGAATTTTGAGCCCAGAAGAGGGAGAAGGAAGTGGCTTGGTTCGAGGAGTCTGCGTGCCGTGTTGGGATCCGTTTGTTTCAAGTACCGTTTTTCGATGTCACTCACTGTCGGCACATTTTCAAGCTACATCCAGTGACAAACCCGCCTTTGAGTTCACCGAAACCTGCTGATTTACGGGTTTGTGCGTCGAAACATTCGATCTCCGGTTCCATATCTTTGTTGGATAAAGAAACGCGCGCATATAACAGAGATCCAACCTAGAAAAGTCGGCAAAGATAAAGCAGAGGGCGAAATTGGCCCCACCTTGAGATTTGGCCTGTTACGTTTTGTAGCACCCTCAAAGGCAAGTGCGTCGAGGTTGGCGTTGTGTGGACCGCCGATATCGACTCTGAAGCCCTCCGCACCACTTTTACCGACCACGACACCAATGACAGACTCCTGAGCGGCAGGGATGTACTGAAATAAATAAGTAAACACAAGAAAGCGAGATTGGCGTTTGGTACATACCCGTCTTGAATTTGACTCTACCCACCACTTGCTTCGGTTCTGGTTGTGACAGAGCGTACCGGCCTTGGTGGAGATTGTTGACCCGTCGGAAAGCTGTAGAAGGCCTGGACCGAGTTTTAGATTCGGATGTTTAGCGTCGACCAGTTCGCCAGGGAGGACGACATCAGGCATGATCAACGCGGTCGAAGAGGGTTCACCGATTCACTGATCCGATTCGACCATGACCTCGACCGATTATACGTTGTTCGAAAACTACCCAGAGTTATCCCACCTATCGTGAGCGGAGGCGCATGCGTTTATCATCGGACCTCTAATTCTTCGCAGACGGGATGATCTACAGGATTTGCTACATGATCAGCACTACTTCCAGGCCATTTTCCATTCCCTAGAGCACGTAAAGGGCATCTACCGCGCTCAAGATGAGATTGTTATGGCCAACGAAGCGATCGCCAGTGAGCTTTCTGATCAATGTCAAACCATAGACGTGTTAACCTTGTTCAGGGAGTAACCTTGCGCTCCAGGACGAACTGTACAAGCTGAGAGCAGACACCCAAGCTGCGTTCGATGAGGCTAAGAACCTCGAAGCGAGGTGGAAGAATCTCGAACGGGAGCAGAAGGAGGTTTACCAGGTCCGGGCCCTCCACACTTGTGGCATCTGAACCCTCCCATAACCACCGTCCCACAGAGGTTCACCCAACAATTCCTGATGCTCAGGCTACGCCACGCAACCACAGCCCAGGACGAGACATCTGAGAGGATTTCCAGCGAGTTTGTCAAAGGGTCGTCTCCTGATGGACTCGCAAGTGGGAAAGAGGTCGATGATTTCGTCAAGGACTTCCGGGAAATGCGGAGAGTGTATCACAAACGAGCAATCTTTGGCGAAAGGTGGGCCAAGGGAGATGTTGGCTGGCGAGATGACTGAGCTGCATTCCCGCCGTTTTTGACTCTTGGGTTGTATCTTGTACCAGGCGACCTCACACGATGTACTTGTAGCAGTAGACGGCCAGCAGAACTTGAAGCGCTCATAACCCTCGGTTTGACGTCATGAATGTTTGAACGCTTACCTCTCTTCCTCTCAATGTCCACCTTCGTCTCGGTTTTCGTGCAAGATGTTGCGGGGAGAACTCAACTCCCCGCAGCAGACCAGCAGCGACAGCAACGTTTCACGTCCAGTTCTGATTCTGAGAGGAAACAAAAACTCCAGAATGCGTTGCTAGAACTTAACCCGCCGGCTACGGAACAATCGATCTTGGCCGCTCTGGGCCTCTTGCGCGACACAGCTGCGCCCTCGGGTGATCCTGAAGAGGAGAGTTTGGAGCAAACTGTTCTCGGACGGGTCGTCCTCAGTGTGTATGCTGATGCGTTGAACGTGTATCTGGACCAAGCCACCGAAGCTGAGAGGGAGGCTGAGTGGTGGGACAACGTCGAGAGGTCCCGTTATGAGTTGGCGTGGTATCTTCTGCAAAGTATGGGCTTCGGATATTCACCCTCCCATCGTACTAAGTCCTCTTTTAGCGCTCCCGGTCAGGTTGTTGAACCTGTTCCGGACCGTCGTGAACGCCCTTCAACAACAGAACATCCCGGTCACAATTTCTTCGTTCAAACCAGCTTCGATACGTCAGGTGTTCCCCACGTCAGTCGACAGCCTTCACTACAATGCCCTCACCAAGGCCATGTTCCCCCACCTTCATCGATACCCCCTGGCCTCCTTTTCGATCACACCCGTCGAGAGGGTTCAGCCTCGGTCCCAGACGGTACGCGCCTTGATACATTTGTGGGACGAGCTCCTCAAATTGCGCCACACTATCTTGTCAACACTCACTTTCCCGGTTAAACTGGCGAGACAGGAGTGTCGGCTAAAGCGCAAGGAGCTTGAGAGGATACGGGACGAACGCGCGGAGGCCCTCGGTTCCCTTTCGGAAATGCGCCTTTCCCTCCAGGACAACTTCGGCACCGACACCGAACGTTCGTATAACGCCGCCGACTTGGGCATCGAGCGCTACTCGCCCCTCATCGACACGTTACAACGCAAACTCGACGGAAAACCCACCCTACTCGGCATTAGACCGGGGTCGGTCGAGCGCCTCCTTGACCTGTCAATAAAAGTCCTTCCCGGTCACAGGCAGAAGAACTTGATCATATTTACGGAGGACAAGTTGAAAAGGCCATCTGACTTGGTACTAGCTTGGCCAAAGCTGGTCTTGGGACCTCCACTACTCTTGTACGGGTTCAGATTGTTGTATACGTCCAGGACATCTCTGCGAGGCATCGCAAAGGATACTTGGAACACACTCCTGGGGCTTTGGGAGGGGTGGTTTCTCGACCCCCTCAAGGACATACTAAGGACTGTGAGGGCCGGTGGTGAGGGTAGCATCATCGTGCAGAAAGAGGCCGTTGCAGCTGATCTGGCGGTGAGTGATTCGTTGAGGCGCATTATGCGATTGAGCCTTCCCAACGTGCTTTGTTCCCCTTGTTTAGTCACTGGAGCGAATGGCTTTGTCCCTTGCTAAGGACAAGCTCTACTACTCATCAACTCAACTGCAGAACCTCTCAAACGCTGTCCGGCAGGGGGATCTTACACCAATCCTGAGGGTATACGAGGAAGACATTAGAACTCCAGTTAAATCCGCCGTTACTGGAACGTTGCTGCGGTCCTTGTTCATTCAAGTCCAAAAGGCCAAGGTGGGTGTTTCTCAGACCCATCTGGTGTGTCACTCAGGACTCTTTTAGGTGGACATTGACCAAGCGCTCTCTGGGATCGACAAGCTACTGAAATCTCAAGAATTGACGTTCGCGTTTGTCGGCGTCGCCCCTGTTATTGCTATTACCTACGCTGTAAGTGGTCTCCTCATGCGGATTTGGGAGGGGGGTAGGGGAATCGGAAAATATGGTGGTCGTCACCGCCGAACAGTCGCCTGGCTTGTGATGAGGTGCGTGGGCTAGTTTACATCATCATTGCCCACTTTTTGACCCCGTATACCAGACGGATCGAACGTTTGTTGATCTTCCAACCTCACTCTCAGCGCCATATAGATGGAACCGCAACTCCTCGGTTCAACTCTGGAGATTCTCTCCCGCCTCTCACCTCCGGCCTGCTCTTGCTATCTGTGACACAGCTGAGGTACTACGGGGAGACGTGCCTCCCTGCGTCTAGCAGAATCCGAGAAGGGTTTTTGGAGGACGTTAAGGACTTGGAAGACCCTAAGTTGGGTAGGAACGAGAAACTCCGGGTCGTTGATCGGATGTGGAAGAGCTGGAGCACCGCGTTGGGATGGGGGACACAATGAAAATAGGTCAAGCTGTTCAGGGGGATAAATTTCCCAATCACGTAGATGCGCTAAAATCGATATATACCAGATACAATAAAATCCTGATGACACATGCCTGCATAAGGGGGTAACCTATCCTAACGCCAACCCCTCTATATAAGGTGTAGAATCTACAATTTGGTCCCGAACTGAGACTCTGTGACACCAGCTCCCATTGCAGCGGTGGATGAAACACCACCAGTGATGGTCTTGAGGAGGTTATCAACGTAATCAGCTCCACTCCACCTTTGGTGTGTGAGTACGTCACAGCCGATATCGCGCTCCCTGCGCTGGATGAGCTCAACGTAGGCTTTCATACCATCCGTGGCGAAGGACTTCGCAAATAGGTCGCTGATGTATGCACTCGAGTGTAATCCCCCGAGCTGTGAACACAACGTGGGTTATGGAAAGATGGAGAGCCGGTTGCGGTAACTTACGGTAATGAACTGCCAGACGAACCCGAGCTTCCCGAGATCCCAGACATAGCTCTTCATCGAGTTGATTCCGAGGCCAGCGGCGTCCCAGTTGAACGACGGACTTAGATTGTAGGCGAGCCAGTGGCCTGGGTAAGCCGCGTGAACACCCTCAGCGAACTCCTTAGCCTGGTCGTAGATAGGCTTTGTCGTCTCCATCCACAGGAGGTCAGCATACGGGGCGAATGCGACCGCTCTGTTAATCGCACAAAGAGTTCCACCTTGGTAGCGGTAGTAACCTTCCCGGGTCCTGGGGGTGTCCCAGTTCCAGTACGGCGGAATTATGAGACCGAACTCGGTCTTGGCGACATCGAGGGCGTCAGAGTAGGAGAGATGGGCAATACGCTTGAGGAATTGTGATTGGTTAACGGAGCTGTTTTGCAACTGGATGGCTTTCGCAAGGGTAATGGGGAAGGTCGCAAGAGCGGAGGATTTGATCCACTCGTCCTCGACGACTTGAAGGGCATCCCCAGTCTTGCCTGCCTTCTCGGCTTCCAACATGACGGTGGCGAGCGGCCGCAGGGCGGGGTTCGTCGAGCCGAGGATGAATGCGTGGTCGCGCTCGTCGACGTTGGTTGTGATTAAGGTGGCAGCCTCTGAGTCAGTTCGAGCGACGACGAGGTTCTCAACGCCCATGATGTCGAATTGAAGGCGAATTGCGGTGAGGCGGTTGATGTGCTCCTGGATGGGGACGAGGACTTTACCGGCCATATGTCCGCACTTCTTGGTTCCTGGGGCCTGGTCCTCGATGTGGATACCAGCAGCACCCTTCTCGACGAAGAGCTTGGCGAGCTTCATGGTAGCGGTGAGGCCGCCGTGGCCGGTGTCGGCGTCAGCAACGATGGGTCGCATATAATCGGTGGGAGGAGTCGAGGCGAGTTCTGCCTCAGAGAGACGAGTGCGAGCTTCTCGCTGTTTCCTGTCGTGGAAGAGCTGGGCGGCGAACAAGTGCTCGACCTTGTTTGGAACGGTGTTGTAGGGGTAATCTAGAGTTGTACGGTGAGATAGATCACTCTGACGTGAAGTAGATGGGACAAGGGCGGACCTGCGAGATCGGGACCAGGCTCATGGGTGCTCGAAGCGGTACTGGACGATTGCCATCCAGAAACGTAGACAGTCTCGAGGTACTTGGCCATCTGGGTCACTTGAACTGGGTCGAGACTAGAATCACATGAGCATTCTGACGTGGGATCACCAAGTAGAGTTACTTACGCTCCGTATGTATGAGAAGGGGTCTTATTCTCCGCATGTCGAGAGAATATACCCCACAACTTCTTGGCCAATATGTCAGAAGGGTAAGAGATGGGGATCGAGCCCCGCTTTGAGACGACCTGCTCGGCAGTGTATGGTCGTTTGACTCGACCGAACCGTGGGCTCTGTGGTAGAAGAATGCATCGTGAGACAGACTGACAATGGGAAGTGATCGACCAAACCTTCCACCATTGTTCGACCTGAGCGACTTCGGCCTCGAACGCTACTCTTTCGTTGGACATGGTTGGAGAAGAAATAGGAAGTCGTTGACAACGTTGAAGTTCCATACCCTCTGCCGGTTTTATCATAGGGGTGACGATGTCACGTGTCACGGCTTGCGGTTATTCCATGCATGTGATTTTGGAGATTTTGGAGTAGGCGCTCGCGTCCACGGCCCACCCTAAAAACGGTTGTTTCCATGATGGGCCCCGTGACGGTCCAGTCCCCGGCTAACGGGAAACAGTTCCGAAGGGGAGAACGAAAACTTACTTACTGATTCAGATAACGGGCAACTGGGTGACTATCCGTAATACAATATTACGGTGAAATCGAAAGTTCACGCATTGAGACCTTGACAACCTGAGGATCGAACCTGACGGACTTCCGATCTCACCCCAGCTTCCCATAACCACGAGGGTCAGTCGCGGCGGGGCTATGGTTAGTCACCAGCAAGTGATGGACCAGCGAGTTGCTTGTGGTGTCGATAGAGTCTGTCTCGTGGAGGTGCAGGGATCTACTGAAGAAATTATTATCTATGATCACGAGCTACATTCGTATGGCGTGAGGACGTGGGTGAGTCTCGTAGAACCAATACCTCGCAGAGGTGCATACAAGTACAGATATGGATACAGACGGGCTCTCCTGAGGAGTGGTCAACACCCGGTGGATTCCTCCTCACAGGTCTGGTAAGAAGACGCCCCTCCCACAGATGAGGTAGGGCTGATGCTGTCCGCCAGAGTTATCATCATGGATGCTGCTGGGTCTGGGACCGGTTCACTCTGTTGCGAGAACTGGCTCGACTGAGGGAGCTCGCTAGGTTTGGAAGGTTCGGAAGGTTGGACACTTTCGCATGATTGAGAAAGTTTAGATCGAGTCTCTGGTTTGGGGACGTGTGGCAATGCCTTTGGTTGCGGATGTAGCACAGGGGAAACCCGAGAGATAAAGGTGGGCGTGAGAGTTGGCTGCTGCGCGAGGGGCGGGATGGTAGGTGTTTCTCCGTAGGATGAGTTTGAAGTTCGGGAGACGTACACGGGAAGAGACCCGTGGCAGACAGCATTCGAAGTTGATCGGTGCCACGTTCTGTCATGACTGCCGTTAAGCTTGTAATGTATTTTGAAGAAGCAAAAACCGCTGACCTTGCTCGGACGTATAGATTTGTGGCCGCAAACCATCCAAGAAGGCGGTCGACCCGTTCTTTTGGGAGTAAACCGATTGTTAGGGCAAAGCCCAAAGATGCCCAGAGCCACCGCAGTTCAACTGCGGCACGAAGCTGGGGGTTACGCGACCACCGGTCGGCAGTGATGATGTACACGGTTTGAAAGTCGTGGTGAAGTGAGTTGACGGATATGTTTGAGTTGTTGACGATCGACAACAGAAGGAACAGCGAGAAGGAGCTGGTGCAGATGATCCCAACAAACAGGGAGGTGGAAAGTCTCAGAAGGTGATGGAATGTCATCACCTCGGATGGTTTTCGGGTCTCTCCTTGTTTATGCCTCGGTATCCAGATGAGGTGGATGACAAGTCCTGGTTGATCATTAGAAGCTTTCTCATGCGTGGGTTCCAAAAAAAATACCAAGGTAAGCCAGAGAGGCAACGTTGAACAGGAGAGGCCAAATTAATACGCCGACCAAGGGAAACAGCGAAGGCGAAATGCTGGGGATGCATCCTGCCTGCTCAACGAGTATATACCGTCGATCTATGAGAGGGGATGGTTAGTCGACCAGTGATGCGATGCATATAGGACCATAGAAACAAACCTTGTACGATGATATCTTGGGGGTGGTCGGAATATTAGCTCCTGGAATTTTGGTGGTCCCGAGGGTGTGACTCACGGACGACGATAATCGACGCTGGCATACCCAGTATAAGACTCAGTCTGCAGAGTAGTTGATAGAATCGCTGGAACAAGGAATGAGAAAAGAGGTCGTTGGGTATTGTCTACGCGTACTTTGTCCGGGAGGGAACCGGGGGCAGAAACGGTCATATACAGGCGATGTAGGACGCAAATCGTTGATGCGGGAACTCCAATGTATGCGCCAACCATCAGTTTTGTAGCTGCGTCCGTCAGAAGGATAGTCAACCCCCGCGACCGGACGTGGGTTGCAAGATCACTCACATATGTCGCACCAAATCGTGGCGTTCGTGACGAGGGAGTTCGTAGACAGCGTAAAGCAGCCCACGAGAAGCCAGGAACTCAGGAGAACAGAGCCGGTGTTCATGCTGTTGATCTGCCACGGTATGCAGACAAGTGAGAGGATGCATCCGAAAAAAGTGGTGGTGGTGAAGAGAGTGAGTTCGGCAGGAGGCGTCATGAGGGGTACAGGAGGGAATTATTCTGACAAGTGTCCTCGGCATATTATTTGTACCAAATGTGTCGGCTTGCTTTTCGACGACGCATCTGGCGGACAAAGGGTCAATAATTATTTGTTCATGTTTGTCGGCAAATGCACCGACAGGCGCCCAATCCACACCTGCTTCCTAATTTGATAAGCGGCTGGTGGGATCGTCTCCTCGACATCAATGAACGAGTCCAATTATTCCAGTAATCCAATATGCGAGCTCTAGGGGAATTGTTCGAGTGTGTGCTAAAAAGTACATGGAATAAAATGGGACCCAGGTTGAATGCAACGCGAATGGTGTCGGGCCCACCACATGGAAGGGGTTGGAGATGACAGCGGGGAGGGGTATAACAACTGGGTAGGGAGCAGGAGATGCGGGCTGAGAGTGTGGTACGAATAAAGCGGTTCTGTGGATCTGTGCAATTATCGCAAATGGGGAGCCACACCACCAAACCTCTTGTGCCTATGATTTGAACGGAAACCGGAGATATTGGCAATTGCAGTGAATGAGGGTTCACGTTTGTCAACGGTGAGCGTTGGAGACACATGGAAACGTGTGGAGCCTCCCAGGTTTCCTACCACCATTGAGCTGGTGGTCGTTGGGATGGGTTGCTCGTTCTCCTTTCCTCCCACGGCGATGGGAACTCTATGGTCTGCAGTATCCCTGGTCATATACCAGCCCAGGACGGAGGTCCCGGCAATGGCCTGGAAAGCGGAATGGAATCAGCGAACAATGGGAGCGGCTGGACGAGAAACGCATACCAAGACTAGGAACACGGACAAGACCCATACCCAAAGACTGAAGCGACTTTGCCTACCACTTGTCTTCACCAACCAGGGACTATAATCGCTCCATCAAAAGTCACTCAGGTGAAAGGTCGCGAGGTAACCAACCTGGGTTTGTTGTTGTCCACCTTCGCAACCATGCTGAACCTCTTCCAGAATTGATCACCACGTTCCCCGCGCTTTGGCAACAACGTTTCTTCATTCTCTCCTCGCATGATTGGCCGCTCTGGAGCAAATTTGAGGGCGACGGTTTTTACGGGTCGAGCGAAAATTGGCGCAATGGGGGTAACAGGCGGCTGCAGTGGATGGGGCGTTTGTGGGACGGCAATTACGGGAGATCCGCGATCAAACATATCCCCGGGGAGGCGTCCAACCGGTGTCACGACGGGGGAAGGGTGGTTGAGAGTCAGTGCTGAGACGTTGGTAGCGTAACCGGGACGAGGGGCGACGAGTGGAATAGGACCAGTCTGGGTCATTTGAGGATTTCGGAATGGATCCAGATCATCGGAATTGTCGCGACTGGTTAGGAGTATGGACTCAGCAAACTTTTGTTAGGGCAAGAGCGAAATGAGATAGACGCACGGGCTGTATGGCGAAGACCGGTCACGACGTGGTTGCACGATTGGTGGGCCAGTCTCGTAGATGGGTTCTGCGGTGGCAAAGGGATTTGTTCGGTACGGCGGGGGAGGCGGGTGTTGTTGGCGGGACATTAGAAAGACGGTGAGGGTTGAAATTCGACTAAATCAGATACGGTGGAAGAAAACACTAAGAGATTCAAGGAGAGGGGAAACAAAGACGAAAAGAGCGTGAAGTGAAAGGAATGACAGCAAGTTGGCCAATGAAGGGAGGGGAGGATAGGGAGCGCTCCCGATCTGGCAACGGCGGAATGATGGTAGCAGGGAACACAATGGCTTCTTCGAATTTACCATAGCAGCTATCACAGGTGGCGAGGAATACAAATACAGCACGTATTCGAGCACAAAATAAAGAACCAGTTGCCTCGAAACGAGCGAAAGTAGTTCAGGGTACCTTCTCGGAAGGAAAAAAGAAGTTAAAGGTAAGGGTCACCACGACCGTCTTGTCCGCCTCGATCCATCACATCTCGCCCAGAAATGTTGACCGTCGTGCTACTCCTTCGAGCAGCGGTACGGTCACTTCTACCTCCGGTCCCAAACTCCGCCTCTGTGATCCCCGCCTTAATATAACTCGCGGGAACGATTGAATCTCTAAAGTTTGATATGAAAGACAAGGGAGATATCGGGATCGTCGCCCTCGGCTGCTCTCTTGTTCCGATCGATGGTGGTGAGGTTTGGACACCTCGGGAGTGCGGGGTAGAAGGCGACATCGTTAAAGACCACGCTTTGGTGCCGTCGTTTGGTGTAAATACAGACGCATGAAGGATTTGGTCCAGATCAGCTGTGGCGGCATTCAGCGATTGCATTTGCTGGTTGCGATCCAGGGCGTGGTCGTTCGGCATTGACTGGACAAAGTAGGGGGAGATGGGCGTACTCGTGTACTCTTCCATCGGGTAGGGTGTCGGTTTGTTGATTATGTTGATTCCGTTCACCGACGATTGAGCGGATGGCGGATCGAGAGGTGGAGAGACCCCTGGTCCAGCGAAGTCAGGACCACCCTCAATTCCCATCTGCTGTGCCGCCCTACGGGTCCTACCGTACCGTCTGCGCTGCAGGAAAAGGTACAGGGCGATGACGATGGATAGCAGCGTCACCACGCCGGCAATGGAGGCAACGATCCCAACCACGGCTTGCCTGGTTGGTTCTCAGCAATGAGATAGGTTATCATGGTATTCGACCCTGCTCACCTGGATAAGCCGGTCTCCTGAGATCCTTTCATGTTTCCCCCATCTGGTGAAGGAGGGAAACAGAGATTACTACTAGTCACGTCCCCCGCCACGGTCAGCAGGTCTGTTGATTGAAGGCGATCTGACCCGTCCCTAAACAGCAGGACCGTGGGTTGGCCGCGGAAGGCGGCCATAGTAAAACTTGTAACTCCGGGGTAGGACGGCTCTTGTGTTTGATTGAGGAGGACAGCCTGACCGTTTGGTACGAACAGGCGGGCTACCGGGGGAACGGCCTGAGTGGGGTCGAAGGTGACATTGAAGGGCTGACATTGGGAAAATGGCGGTATGGCGGTATAGGTTTGTATTTTCTCCACTGTGGAGACGCACGAAGTGTTGTCAGACGGTAGGATCCTGATGATATCCGACGTGAACCCCGTGCTCCGGCCCTGAGCATCATCGAGAGAGGCTATAAAGACCGTCCCCGCTGGATAGGGCAGGAAAGTGATGGCAACTCCTGTGCTCGTCTTTGAGTTCCATTCCGGGTCCGGAAGGGGAATTGCGAGCGGCACTGCTGACGACCCGAAGGGTACAACTGTGAGTGTGAGGGGGAGGGCTGTCGGCTGGGTGCCCGAGAAGGTGACATTGAATGGCCCACACTGTCGAATGCTAGAGAAACGAATGGTTGCGAAAGCAGTGACTGGAGAGGAAAGAAAGAAAAGCAAGAGAATGAAAGCCAGCATTTGCTGTGAAAGAGCGAAGGAGAACGAAGAAATAAAAAAAACGCCTCTGACCGGGCGGCGCGAAGTGAGAAGAGGAACAAGGACAAGGTCGACAACGGTCCGGCGGGCCAGTAACACAAAGTGATCGAGACCGTTGCTGATCAAAACCCGGTGGCAATCCATTCCATAATCTCCACTCTTGCCTTTTCCGGTGCGCCACCGAGAATCGACCATCCGCCTTCCCCTTCGCCTGCTCGACAAAATAATGCACTTGTGGAACAGATCTTTCGTTGCCATCGGAAGCTATTCACGGCGGTTCGCATCCCAGGCTTCACCTCACGGGCATCTTCCGAATTCCCAGTCCCCGTTCACTCCGAAACTCAAGTTCTTCAACTCGGTCAACTCGGACGGATCTCAAATCCCGACCTACCGCGTTTTGGATGGTGTTGGAATACCTCTCGAAGGCGCAGAGCTCCCCAAGGTATTGCCACCTCACTATCCTCGACTTTCTGATTTCCATGCTCCGGCCGGTAGATCGACGAGGCACTTGCCCGCAAATTGTTCGTAATACTCACTTTTCTCCCACAATTTACACTGAACACACCCAAGATACGAGAATATGCTTCTGTTGCCCACGCTAGATACTCTCCTGAACAATGTCCAGCGTCAAGGCAAAATTTCGTTCTATGTACGCACATCTCATACTTCGATATACTGCGCTCACTGTCTCTCTAGATGACTTCCGTGGGTACAAACTGGCGAGTCAAGTTCTGAGACTCATTGTTTTTAGCATGGAGAAGAGGCTACGATCATTGGCTCCGCCGCGTCTCTCGCCCCTGATGACGAGTAATCTATCCGTTCCCTTTGTCCATTCCCACGTGCTTACTATTAGCAGAGTGCTGGGTGGGTGCACCGCTGTGACCCTGTGATTTTCTGGCGTTTATCTCCACTAGGACAATACCGCGAAATGGGAGTTTTACTCTGGCGTGGCTTTGGTATCGACGCCGCCATGGCACAGTGCTTCGGCAATGAAGAGGACATGGGTACGAAGGGTCGCCAGATGCCTGTGGTAGGTCAAATTCATAATGCATCACTGTTGTCGATCACCTACGGTCCATTTAGCATTTTGGCTCTCCAGAACATCACTTCCATACTATCTCTTCCACTCTTGCTACTCAGATCCCACAAGCTGCCGGAGTCGGCTACGCGATAAAGCGTGATCCCCAACGTCGGGGCAAGAATTGTGCAGCCGTTTATTTTGGTGAGGGCGCTGCATCAGAGGGTGATTTCCATGCAGGAATGCTATTGGCATCCACAATTCCTTCCCCAACTTTGTTCATTGCAAGGAACAACGGGTTCGCCATATCCACTCCATCTTCAGAACAATATTACGGAGACGGGATTGCTGCGCGAGGCGTAGGCTACGGCATTGACACTATTCGGGTCGATGGTAACGATATCTTGGCTGTCATTAGCGCTGCGTCCGAGGCCAGACGGCGGTGCGTTGAAGGTGGGAGGGGTGTACTGGTGGAAGCAATGAGTTATCGGTAACTATATACGAACGTTATTCTACTTTATGGCGACTTACACTCAGAACTTTGTAGTGTTGGGCACCACTCTACCTCCGACGATTCTTTTGCCTACAGACCCCGGCAGGAGGTTGAGGACCGGAAGAAGGTGGACAACCCCATCGCCAGGTTCCGACTCTTTATGGAGTCCAGGGGCTGGTGGTCGAAGGAGGAAGACGACACTACGAAGGAGAGGCTAAAGCAAGAAGTTATGACCACCTTCAAGCACACTGAGAAATTGAAACGTCACGAACTCAAGCAACTGTTCGAGGATGTTTATGGGGGGGAAGAACCGTGGAACATCGTGAGCGGTTTCTGCCTACTTGTTCACCTCGCGCTGACTACTTGCTCAGACCGAACAACGAGAGGAGTTATCTCGACTCCTACGGAAGTACGGTGCGGATTGGAAACCGTGGAAGCAAGAGCTGGACAAGTTCAGGGGTGAGGGGAAAGAACTGATTGATAAGTAGATTGGGGCAATAATGTAAACCATTGAGATCATCCCAGAGCCTGTCTCGCTATATAACACCCCCTTCGGCCCACGTATTGCATGCCCTCGTATGGTGACCCGCTGGGGTGCGGGCCGTGCGAACTTTGATCGACCAAAGTGTTCTCTCGTTGAACTCCTCATTACCACGCGTGGTGGCCCCTCGCCTCGAGTGTGCCGCACAGCATCCCACCCATCTCAAGTAGTAATGCACAACAACGGCAACCGACGGCCGAGTCAAAGCCATCAATATCGTCCTCCTCAACCGCTCTCTGACCCAAGTCTTGGAAGATATGTCGCAGACTCCGTCCAAGATGCTCATAGGCTTCTTGCAGTGTACCCTTTCGCGTCTGCGACCCCGACAACACATGGTCAGCTTTCGGTAAAATATACACCTCGTGTGGTTCTCACCCCATCTCAGTTGCACGACACCTCAGCAATCTCACCCTAAGTCCCACCTATATGCACCCTCAATATCAGTATATGGAATACTCCGACGGAGAGTACGGAGAGTACGCGAACGAGCTTCAATACTTGACCTCGGGGCGTTCGAACCCTGGCGATGGCGGGTATTGGGAGAATACCAGAAATGAAGCAGTCCGATACCTCACGGAGACACCATCTTAGTGCGCAGAGCGACGCCACCCAGGTCCCCACGAGTCACTGATTTTCTACCCCGGTAGCAATTACGACCACCCTCAACAAGACCTGTCAACAGTGTGGCAGACAGGGTACCAACCCAGCGAATTTGCTCAATCAATATTCCAGCACACACTATCTTCCATGCCATATGCGTACCCGACCCATCCACCAGGGATCTCTCATTCATCGTCGTCCCTTGCGAATGCTTTGCAAGAACAACCGCGTCCACCGAGGAAGGTGTACGAACCTGAGACCTCCACTCAGTTCTTCAATGAGTTCATTGCGAGCAAGACCAAGGACCTCCCAACCACCCCTTCCACCGCAACCCCCCCCCCTGCCCCGAAACCCCCAATGCCAACTCCCCCTGCCACAATCCCACCGGTACCGTCCAACAGTGTGTTATCCCACGTTCAGGCCCCAATATTGGCGTCCAGGGTGACAGAACCTCGGGCAGTGACTCCGAGGAAGAGAAAGTATGAGGACAGTGAAGGTGGAATTCCGAGGCCACAGCCTTCACATCGGACCTCCGTAAACTATCCCGTTCTCCCTAGGAAGGACCTCTCCAGCTTGCCCAGGATCCCAAAGAAGGGCCAAGTTTATGTTAATGTCCCGCCAAGGCCTACTGCTTGGAAGGGTCAAATCTCGATGTCCCAACCCCCTGCAATTCGCGAATCCTCGGCAACTACTGACGCCCCGTCCGACGACGGCCCCGCGGCACTAACCACTCAACATCGCAGCTCTAGCACTATGAGCATCGGTCGCGCGTCTCCCGTCAAACGAACAGGTGGACGGGACGAGAGAGGTGCATCGCTTGAACCGTGACCTTAAAACCTTTCTAACTGTTTTGAAGCCCCTTTTGAAAAACTCAACTCATTAATCGACGAGATTTTTGAAGCGGAGGACGATTTACCCCAGTACCCTGAACCCAGCGATCTCCGGCACGACCTTTTCTCGTTGTCACTAACCGTTAACTATGCTCGTCCTTGCCTCAACCCTGCCGTCGTTTCCAAGATCACAGTCATAGTTGGCAAGATCTCTCGACCGACGAAACGTCGACCCCCGTCCTCTCGTGGCCAGAGTGGTGCCCCTAACAGTGCTCGCAAAGACGATGGACGGATATCTGATCTGGAGGTCCCGAAACTTCTCCGGCTCCTCAAAACTCTTGAGCGATCGGTGCAGACAGGAGAGGATCTTGATCCCTTCAAACTCCCTCCGGAATCGCAAAGCTCTGTCAAACGTTCTGCCTCCAAGAGGTCTAACAAAGGGCCGAAGAGGGGGAAAGCTTCGGAACCTGGCCCGAGTGAGGATGGGGATCCCAAGGTCGTCGACCCCGAGCCCGATGACACACAAGAGTCGAGTGTCAACCTCGGAAACCTACTCAAATGTCTGGCCACAGCTAAGGAAAGCATATTGGCCGCGGAGTGTTGCATTTCAATTTTGTCAAGTGACCGGCTTCCCAAGCAGGTCCGCGCTCACATAGTAACAATGGAGTCAAACCTAACGGCACGTTTTCAGGTTTATTCGGAAGAGCTAATATCGATCTGCTTCAACGTCGTAAAGAACCAGCTCAGCAAGGTCGTGTACCCCTTCGTTGAGGCCGCGACAGACCTTTATGGGCAAGTTCCCCCAATCCTGCGTACAATGGCTCAAACAAGCTCCATAGAAACCCAAGCCCACCGCGGGCTCATTGCCGAGATCTTCCAGATACTGTCTTCCGTTGTTCCCAGGATCAACAGTCTGATACGTGCTGAGTTCATCTCGCTCTCTGACGTGATTATCATCCAAGCGGTATATATCGCAATTGGTCCCTTCTTTATCATGGAACCCACCACATCGGAAGGCAAGGGGAAGAAAAGTAACATCGTTCATAACACATTGGGTAATAGCGCAATGAAGGGGCTGCGACTGGACGCATTGACTCTCATCAGAAGCGTAGGTCTTAATCCTCCCACGCCTGTGCCTACTAAAGTGTTCCGACTTAGATTTTTGCCTTCCATGAAGGGCAACGGCCATGGATTATCGAGGAGATCCTGAGTTCTTTGAGCAGACTCTCCGACGCGAAACAGAAAGCGGGGCAATTCAAGTAAACCACTCGTTTCCGAACGTCAGTTTCACTCACTGACCTCTCACGAGATTGCGGGATGGAAGGTCTATTCGCACCGTCTCTGCTCTCCTCTTGCAGCTGGTGCAAACTTCCGCCCACGACGTGCCTTCAAGAGCGCGAAAGATCATGAAGATGCGGCTCCAGGCTCAGGCGGTCCAAGAAACCATACCAAAGAGTTCTGTTGAGTTCAGTGGCGATGACATAGAAGTAGCACACCTCTTCTTAATCACTGTGCACGCTAACCTACAGTAAACAGGAGATGAACCTCTACACTAATGGGTTGGAATCGGCCATCAAGTCTGCCAAGACGATCGTCCTTTTTCTAACACAGAGGTATACCTATCAAGAGGCGTCCGGTACACGTTAGCTGATGCCAGATTCCCCAGGTCTGGAAAGACTAAAATCACAAAATCAAGCAACGAAGCCGAATACCGTGCAATATTCGATAACTTTATCTCCGACCTTCTCGCCGTGTTATTTTGGCCAGAATGGCCTGCTGCCGCTCTGTTACTTGGAATCATCAGCAAAGTCATGGTAGGTTGTTTTATTGTTCCCCTGGGCTTGCATTAACACTCCTGGAGGTTGGGTCGCTAGATGATGTGAAGACAAACCAGAGTGACACAGGTGCTGCTCGATCAATGGCACTGGACCACCTCGGCGTTATTGGCTCCCGCCTAAGGTCCACTTCCATCAAATTCAGTTCCGGGTCCTCGACCGAGGGTGGTGGAACCAGGACGTTGAAGCCGATGGAAGAGGTATGTACCCACTTCTCTCTTGGATGAAAATTTTCTCATCACCGGGAAGATCTACTCCAACCTGAATATCTCTGAGTTGGATGCACGAGTGTCCGCACATCAAGATATCTTCTCGTTCTTGTGTAAACACTCTGCAGAAGATCAGTCTTACGATGTGCGTGCCCCGCTTTTTTCGTAACTTATCTAACTGTTTTCTAGAGCGCCCGGGAACTCACCGGGGCAATTTGGGGACAAGAACTTGCTTCTGTACTTAAACAATGCCAAACATGCGTCACTAACCCGGGTAACAACCAACCGAATCAGAGGCTAATTTCCTTTGCGCCGAAGGTCAAGTCCGCGCTCTGTGATGTTTGGGTCGAGTCTTCGTCAGACGTTTTTGACCCGGGGTGTGTACTTTTGCCGAATAAAGCTCCTGCACACTGAACCTTTCCCAAGCTCCGAGCAGGAGGCAACACGCGTAGACCGCCTCTCCGAGGAAGTGGGAAGTGTTCAAAGCCTCAAGAGCTTGTTCCTCCCCATCTTGAACGTCGTGTTGGTGGCTTTAGACGCACCACCCGTTTTCATGCGTACCAAAGCTCTCCGTGCTCTGGGCCAGATCGTGACTAGTGACCCAAGCATACTCTCCATGGTGCGACAGCTCCAATTATTCACTTCTCACCCTGACCCAGTTACCTCAGAGCAACGTCCGAAGTGCCATCGAAATTCATTTACTTGACCACTCTACTGCCGTCCGTGATGCCGCGGTCGATCTCATTGGGAAGTACATGATTGACTCACCAGTTGTCGCTCGTGAGTATTACCCAAGGGTTGCCGAGCGGGTGGCGGTGCGCAGCTTGTTTCGTTTCCCTGGATTTCTCCTCACCGGAATTAAAATAGGATACTGGCCTCGCAGTTCGAAAGCGCGTTATCAGGTTATTGAAGTCGTTCTACGAGGCGTCGGATGATACTGGTCATCGCATCGATATCTGTACAAAACTTACGATGCGTTGGTTCGATGAGGACCCCAGTATCAAGGAACTGGCTGTGAAGACGCTGGAGGAATTGTGGTTCCATGACCCCTGTGTCACTGGGCCAAAGCACGAACGTTGCAAGGCAGACGTTACCTCAACGGTCGCCGTCATCATGGGCGTCTTAGTGGGGTTTAGGGAGAGGCAATCACCGATGGAAGATATTCTCCATAGGATGATGCTTGAGAAGCAGGAATCTGACATCGCATTGCTGAGGTCACGTTATGTTGAGATTTGCGACACGTTGATTGACGGGCTTGTCGATGCCTCTGATGTCCCAGGCTTTGTGAGTTCGATATTGGCCTTCATTGCAGAGTGTCTAAACGATCGCAGACAACCACTAACAGCATCAGGACGATCCACCTATTCACATCTGCACACCCCCAGTTGTTGACCGCCTCTAAGGCTTCAACGCTCCTCCCATACCTTGGGGGTTCAGTTTCCTCCATTGAGAAGAAATCCAAGGACGATAAGACTACGCCTACGGAAGATGAACAAACGATCGCAGACTACCTTCTCAAAATTTTCCGGGCTGCCATCCCCCACATGCCCAAGACAGCGACTGGTTTTGGACAGGATCTGCAACTCGCCCTACAGCCGATGATCCTTAAGCCGTCGGCGGGTCTAAACGTAGGCCCACCTGCTCTCTTATAGTAGCAGTCGGCTCGATTTTTTTTATTCAGGGTTTACAGGAGACTGTTGCATGCATGTGCACGGTGGTACAGTGTCTTACTCGCGACTTTCTACGCCTCGTCAACCTTCTCAAATCTTGTAACGGTACGATTGTTGTGATTCGTCCCTCGGTTTGACCTTAGCCTCTGCAGGGCTTCTCCAGAAGTTTGTGGCGAAACCTGCGAACACTCAGCTATCCCCTGCGGATAATAGAAGCCTGTCTATGCTGATACTGATAGTGTCGCTGTTGTGCGAGCACTGTGACTTCGATCACCTCGGCGACCAAAGAGAAGGCATGTGCAAACGGCCCCAAATACAGCAGCTAGGTTAATCTAATCCTCCATCGCTCAGACGTAAGAAATGTTCTGCGAGCGGTTTCTCCAGTAAGCAAACACTTCGTCTGGTCCCTGCGAGTTCTCATCGTGTGGGTCCCTTAATTACACAGGGTTCAATCACGGACCACGTTTATACCATGCTGGTTCGCCTCTACGACAAGTACTCCGATTCAATATTGAAAGGGCGCCTCTTGCAATGCTTAGGTAATTAATTGACCCGGTCCCGACAACATCCTCGTCTGATGCCCCTGGATGCACACAGGCTTCCTGTTTCGCGCCCAGCCCTCCTTGATGACATTGGAGGCTTCCACGAGAATCATGGACGAGATCTTCCAATCTGATTCAGACGAAACCAAGGGTCGGATGTTGAAGATTCTCCATGATTTCCTCGTTTCTGAGGCATCAAAACATGCTGAAGTGGAGAAGGAGAAAGAGAAGGGTGCGGTTCTGCCGACAATTACTCAACGGGTCTTTCTAATTCCAGTCACAGGGCTGAAGGTGTCAAATGGCACTGATGGGAAAGTCAATCTTGCCGAGCTGGTTGGAAATACGGAGGACTTTGCTGAGTCTGGGTGTGTCCCGTCAGGCGTTTTGAATTAAGCGGAAGCTAATTCAAGTCTGTAGAGTCAGCTCGGCGGTCCTACAACGGTATTTTGATCCGATCCTCAAGGCAGCTCTCTCTCCTGTTCCTCAACTCCAGGGCGGGGCGATAGACGTCCTCACGTTCACGATCAAACAAGGGTTGACACACCCACTCCAGGTAAGCCATATGGAGGGCCTGTCTTCAATAGTTCCTAATCAGGAACCCCAGTCGTTCCCGGTGGTCGTGGCACTAGAAACGAGCCCTACCCACTCGATTAGCAATCGCGCAAGTTCTTTGCATCACATATTACACAACAAACATTCATCTTTGTTGAATTCTCGGTACCTCGTCAGCGCGAGGGCGTCGTTCGACTACCAGAAGTCACTTTGTGGCGTTGATGCTGTTCAAGGTGGGTAACTCCTTACCTCCCGTTCATCTTCGTAGGTGAATTTGTGAACCCTATTAGGATTCCGAATCAACCAGAACACGCCGACGGCTCTGCTACATGGGTGGTACTCTCTAGTCCGGGAGAAACGGCCAGCGAGGTTGGAGTTCCTCCGGGCCATGTCGAAGGTATTTGACGTGCAGGAGGCGACGACGCAGCACGACATTTACTTCGCAAGATACATGGCGGACAATCTCGCGTGTTTTGAGTACAAAGTCCAAGAAGATGTGCTGACAATCGTCAAGCATTTGACGTCCGTCCTTTCCACTTCCGGGGCACAGTTGATCGAGACAGTGTCTCCCGCCCACTTGTTGACACAATTGCATGGAGACGGCGGAACGAGCCAGGATCAAACTGTGGTGTCCGAGGATATGCTTCCATCGACACAATCTTCCGTCATCATCAGCGTGGTTATGCTGCTCAAAGCGTATCTGAAATCAACGTATGGCATATCGGAAGAGTGAGCAATGGCCCCGGTCAACCATCCGCGTACACCACTGACGTGCACCTAGGAAATGTGTCAAGTGGGTGATTGGGAAGAAGACGGCGATAGGCGACAAAGCCATTACTCGGCGGAACACGGTTGGAATTTCATGGGACAGGCTTCCGTTCGCAGTGAGGCCAATTACCACGCTGGAAGACATTGTTGAGCAACGGGAGACGGTAAGCGTGGAATCGTACCCCTGGCTGGGCCGTTATATCTGACGGAGGTGATGTAGTTCCTCAGAATATGGAGCGAAGATGGGGTCAATGAGGATGTCGAGGAGTGATATAGGAGGCTATGTTGATGGTTCGGACCTGACGACAGACTTTACCGATGATGGGACTGAGCCCAGTTTTTCGGCGGGTAATGGTATATGAGTGATAAGGATACGAATGGACGAGCAATTGGGTCCGTGGTCGAGATTTGGTCAAGATCGTGGCCTGTCATGATGTCCGGGGAATATGTTCTACCGTTCAGGGTTGCTGGTCGCACTCGTCGTATCTTTGTCGGAGGCTCGGAGCCGATGGTGCCTGTCCGCTGTGGCCTCGTGACGCAAGTGGCGGGGTGCAGTCAGAACATGGCATGTGGGTTGTTCGTCACTCGCTATTCTCGTCCACAGGGAAGCGGTAAAGCTCCCGCAACTTTTCCCGCGCGGGCCCGAACTCGTTTCACCAGTAGATCCGCGCCGTCGGACGGGACAGGTGGCGGCTCAGTGAGCAAGCTCGATCAATCAATACATCACCGATCGTTGATTGGCAGGAACTCGTCCCTCGAGCCCACGATCCGTCTGATGTGCGACCCGGCCTCCTCCCGGAAGCGCTAGACTTTTTTGGATTTCCAGACACAACCTTAAACATGATTCCCTGCCAATCACATGTCCTCCTCACAGTCATGGGTCAACCGATTTCTCCCCCGGCAACCTGGCATGTTTTCTATTCGCCCCCAATCGGCACAAGCGACCCTTCTTGGTCACGGTCGACTGCTCAATAAATTTCCTTTAGATTGGCTTCGAAAGGAATGATCGAAGATGTCTTTCGCTCGGCACGGCACGCCCGTGCCATGAGCAAACTTCACCTCCCTCGAAAATCAATAAGACTGCGCTCACCTCCTTCTGGTTCCTTCTTTCTCCTCGACCTTGCATCGGTCGATCCCCATACACTGCTCCACTCAGCAGCTCTTGGGTTTCCGCACGACCATGTCAGTGCGACTCACAGCTGGTGGCGTGAGTGGCTTAGCGTAATTACAACTCGCTGGCTAACCCTGCTTCTCCAGCCTCCTCCCCAGTCCCCCCACGAACATGAAGTTTCCCGCCGGCTCTTTCGTCCATACACGAGCACGAGCCACAATGTCACCAAAGGCCGGTATATCACAAGTAACGACCCCCGCGGTTACATGTACGTTCTGGCAGTTGCCTCGACCCAGGACGCCCCTGACACGGAGGTAGTCCTGTGTACGAGTATCCTCTCCACAACCAGTGGATCATGATGGATATGGATGATGGCTACATCTTATGGACCGGAATTTGGAAAGGTTAGTGTTGGTGGTTTGAGGACACTCGGACAAGTAGCTGAGATTACACCTAATCCCCAGCGCTTGGACACTCCAAAGGTAACCTAAACGGCACGTTTGACCGCCCCACTTACCCACGTCGCCCTAGCTGATATTGTAAAAATGGTGGAATCGGAGCCGGAACTCGCCGCTCGCATCCGCAGGGTTCGTGGTGGCTATCTCAAGATCCAAGGAACCTGGATGCCATACGAGGTGGGATCTAGTTCTTACCTTCGACCAACGGTTGGTTGCTCACATCAAGTAGGTTGCGCTCAGACTTTCTCGCAGGTACACCCCACGTTCGTTCTAGTATGTATACCAAGCTGAGGGTTGAGAAGGGTTGCCTGGCATATCCGCTACGACCTTGTTCCCCTATTCGGGTACGTTTTTTGTCTTCCGTCATTTCCGGCTTTGCCTAATGTCCGGTCGTCGTAGGCCGACTTTCCCTAACACTTGTATCTCCCCTGACCAACCCGGGTTTGGTCAGATTATTTCCGGGGACGCACGCAGGCGTAGAAGTCGTCGGGTAGCCGGACCAACCAACGGTAGCAACTACTCCTGGAGCATTATGTCTCCTGTGGATCAGCCCATACCGCAAGGCCACTTACCTCCCCTCCAACAACAATTCTATGTTGGAAACCCACTGGATACGACACACCCCCTGTCCCCTTCTCTGGAGCTTCCCCTCCCGCGATCACCCAACCCGCCGACCCCTACATCGCATCCGAACTCACCTCGCTACAGTCCGTACCAGTCATCTTACCTCAGTCATCGGCCGGAGATCCATGTCAGCCATCCATCTGATCAGTCCTACCCCCGGCGGCCGGCACCAACATCTCCAATTGTTCGCGAGGTGCACAGGGTCACTCTCCCTCCGGTTCAACCGTCGTCATCTAATCATGCGGTGTCTCTTCCATCCGTCGCGGATCTGGTAGGGTTTAATGCGACAGGCGATCACGACCCACCCACGGCCATACTTGAGCGTTTAAAACGCGGGGACTCCTCGGTGCATCATTCCCCCACATTGTCAGCGACTCTCCCTTGGTTCGTTGACCATCCCCGCTAACGAAGTGATTGTGTAGGCCTCGCTCCATTTATCCACCCCCTCCGTTGGGTTTCCCCTCGAACAGGGCTTTCGTGCCAATACAGCCCTCGCCACAGCACGCTCGCCCCTTATTGAAAAGCGAGCCAAACGAAGAACCTCCCCCCTTTTCAGTCCTCATCTCACGTGGGGACGTTTACTCTCCCGCCCCGGCGTCCGTGAACCATAAACAGCGCGGATACATAACCGAGGCACCACAGATTCACGATCTGGATCATTCCTCGAGATTCAAATCAGAAACCCCCGGAAAAATGTCGGATGAAGGCACTCCCGGAAGGAACAGCGAATCAGACTTCTCTCGGGCCATGGATTCTGATGTAAATAGTCGTGACGTGTCTGTGCGCCGGCCGCTCCGACCATGGTAACCGCGTTTTGCATCCGTTGGACATCCACTATTCAGGATATATCCTGCTAATCCTCTAGGTAATCGCGTAGTTGTATTGTATTTACAATGATAACACCAAGATCGACCAGGCATCGTTTCTCCGAGGTACGTGTGGAGTACAGGACTGAATCGTCGCTTTGTTACCCGACATGGGGCGATCGAGCTAAAGCCTGAACTTGTCACAACGTGAGCACCACTTCGGGAGAATATAAGGTGGTCACTTGCCCAATGACCTTCATCAGAAGATATCCAACGGTAGCCACAACCTGTAAGGCACCATCAGATCCAGAAAAGGCACCCGAGTTTCCTCGGAGATTACTTACAAATGCTGCAACGATACTCGCAGGAACGCCATTCTTCAGGAAGTCGACGTTGGATAAATACAGTTGGCCAAGGTCATCTTCCTGGGTAGCACTTTTTGTCACAGTCAGAGATACGGGAGTCTCACTCAGGGGGGGTTGTGCTCACGCAGTTTGGTTTGGGAACCCGGATACCGGCATACCCATCCCAGTCGAACAGATTAGCCCGGTCAAGAAGATGAGCAGATTGGCATGATTTCCGGGAAGGTTCTTGCCGACTTCCTTTGCGATGGGGACCAACAGTACACTGGCAATCGTGTGACTGATGAAAGTTGATATGACCTGCGGGCCACGGCGAGTTCAGTTGGCTGTTTGGTCGTGAAAGTTCAGGATACAAACCAAGACGATTCCAGAGAGTGCCAGGACCACCGCGTATAGAGACATATCTGTGATGAGGGTTCGAACGATCTCGTCCATTACATCCAACAGCCCACTGCTCGTTACCCCCTTTCCCAGGGCAATTCCGCCCATTGCAAGGAAAACTACAGTCCATAAGAAATGTTCGAAGTCATCCTAGATTGTGCGTCAATCACTAACTCAGGCAGCAGTTGGCACGTAACAGGTACCTTCTTCAACACACCGGTTGAGAAGAACGCAACGATCGGAATAATGGCGATGATACCCATGTCTCCAACCGAAGCTTCAATTCGATGTTCCACACACCAAAGCCCGATGGTTACAAGGCATACGAATGACACCCAATACTGTTTCAAGGTAAACGGTTCCTTGGTTGCACGGATGGGCTTCACTTGGATATCCGGTTCCGTTGGGTCAGGTGAACGGGCGGGGTCGTAGCTGACTAGCAACAGCCACCAGATTAAGACGATCGACACGGTAGACACAGGTAACGCGACGGCAAACCACCTCGCCCAGTCCAAGGGCGGATCCATGTGCTGAAGAGCAATCAAGTTCTGAGGGGACGAAATCGGGGAAGACTGTCCTCCAATATTTCTGGATCGTGGTGGTTGAGTTGATGTAATAGCAAAGTCGAAGATGCACATACGCTGCTAGAGCGATCCCAAGCTATGAGGTCGGGGATCAGTGGTGGAGAATGGGGTAGGACGAACAGAGCTCACAATTAGGCAAGGTGCGAAAGTCGATTTCGGTGGGAGTGTTCGGAGTATGGGCTGTGGAAAGGGGGTGAGCACGCGTTTCCATTGTGGAGGAAAAAACAAACCCGGATAAGTGTAAAGCAGAGTGTCGGAGCGGCAACGTTGCTAGGGGGGATCAGAAAAGTAGCATTCCAGAACCCTGTCAGGCTTACCTTATCCACATGCTCGCGAAGCACGCAACCCCCATAAATGCAAGTAAGACCGTGCTGGGACGTGTGCCAGCCATGCTAAGCACCTTGGTGATGAGGATGCGATCTATGGCAGTTTTGCTCAGGGCAGCCGCGATTGTGAACCCTCCGATCAATAGCATGATTGTTGGTGAGAACATGACAGAAAAGATATATCTGGTTGCGATGAGAGTGATGTAGAACCAAGTGTGGATCTGGACGCTTACTTGGTGGCCTCCGGTGGTGTCAAACGAGTTACGACGCCGTCTTCACCCGTGCTCCGTATCACACGCAAACAAACCAAAAGCAGCGGTATAAGTATCGATGTGACGAATAGAGGGATAGCCTGTCCGACGCGGTTAGGGGTGTTCCGGGTGGGAAATAGGTCGGTTTACCTCTGTTGCCCATAGTATCGTTGCAAAGACCAGGATAGCAAAGCATCTGTTGGCTTCATCTCCATCGACGCTCTGGACAAGTAATAAGGCAAGGAGTACAGCGACTGCAATCGCTTTCCAGATGTGCCGACGCTTGAGCTTGAGGCGACCCAGAGGAGTCGGAATCTGAACGGCTTCCGCCTCTTGCTGGACTTCTAAGGTGCCTCCGACAGATTCCAGATGGCCGTCTACTTCCCCTCTACGTTCGCGACCGATCATCTGCCTCCATACGGTGTCACGTTCCCAGGCGATGTGTTCGCGTTGGTGGAGTTTTAGCTGTCGCTGGGCGGCAGAGACATCGCCCTTGGTCACACATCGAGCGTAAAAGTGAAGAAGCTTGTGCAAGGCCCCCGCAATCTTGTCTTTGGATGCCTGGGTAAAGGGAGGCGCATGTTCCACTACCTCGTGCAAGTATCTGTCTTTCAACTGTCGAGGCGACGGTGAGGGCAGGGGTGGGGGCAGCTAGGAGCGTCACCCACCTCGCTAAAGGTGACCTTGTCATACCTGACGAAATCCTGGGTTTAATCCACAACCCACCGAAGCCCAGAACAACGCTTACTTTTTCAGAATCTTCCTGAAGCCTGAATAGTTGAGTTCGACATATGATTTGAGGGAAGACGTCGTAACATAAAGGTTGGTTATTCTGCGCTTGAATAGGAGCCTTACATCCCAGGCATAGTCAGTGTCCGAAGTCCACACGGTCTCCGGGAGGTGGGCGGAGGAGGCACTTTGGGTAAGGGAATTCCAAGTGTTCACTAAGGTGCGGGCAGACACCCTGGGTGATTTACCTCGCAGGGAGACACCCCCACGGCGAAGGGATGAAACGCTTGCATCTAGTTCAGCACCATCCTCGCTTGAAGATACGCTCAGTCGTCGAAGGGTAGAATTCTTTCGTTTTCTCCCTGGTTACAGTCCCTGTTAATTGTGCAGGTGAGGGATCAGCAATGCGGTACGATACCTTTCTTGCGAAGCTTAGAAGCCTCTCCAGGTTGGGGGACGTTCTCGTCTTCCCCCTCTCCGTCTTCGTCTTCTTCGTCTTCATCCTCCTCGTCAAACTCCGGGTAGTCGCGCATTTCCTCTTCTTCCTGTTCCGCGACTTGCCCCTCAAGGTCCTCGATGTCTTCAAGTAGTTCGGCTGCCTGTGACTCGTAGAAAATGGTGGTTTTCCTGAGCTCGCGATCAAGATGTTGCCTAAAGACTTGGTCGCTACCCGAGTTCCCGAGAAGGGGGCGGCGCTGAGACTCAAGATCGTGGTAGTTCGTGTCTAAACCAGACTGCTGCTTCTCGACGAGGTATATCTGTTTCTTGAGGCCATCATAACTTGTGATGGTCAGGGGGTGGAACGGGTTTTGTTTCGGAGGCGTGCTCACTCGATGTAGTCATCCCACCATTCAGAGACGGCATTGAACTTGAGTGATGAACTAGAGGATTCAGGGTTGGCCCAGGGTGCGTTTTCTGTGAGCTCGAGGAGGAAACGAACCTGAACTTCATCGGGGAGGATGTACGAAATGTAGTTAGAGGGATAGGCTCTATTGTTGCCAATCCAAGAGGTCGTGGTTGCGGACGAGGGTCGGGTAAGCGGAAGTTTCTTATTTTACATAAATTTGTAACCTCGTCCGGCCCGCTTCCGTGTGGTTCTGTGGGCAAGGATGGATTCAAGTCTCTCGCTCTCAACCCCAGATGCTTTCCCCATCTTCCCTTACGATACGCCGTATGGTATCCAACTTAATCTCATGCGGCACCTCTACCAGGCAATCGAGGACAAGGCCGTCGCCGTTGTCGAAAGTCCGACTGGGACCGTAAGCAGCCAAAATGCATTTCTATGTCCTCACTCTCACGACGCTCCTCCAGGGTAAGACGGCAAGTTTATTGAGTGCGACAATCTCCTGGCTGCTCGATGATCATGAGCGTGCCAAGAAGGGCCACCTCGCCCACGTCGCCACCAGCGATTGCAAGTACCCCCTTGAATTCCATATTCGAAAGGACTCACAACCGTGGCCTGTAGCGCGCGACTGGGTTGCAGCGCAGGCACTGAGCAGACGGCGACGTGAGTTGGAAGCAGAGGAAGGTGAATACCAGGAGAGGCTACTCCGTGCTCGGAAGCGAGAAGAAGCCATGAAACGGATCGCAGGCGGCCGAGCGGTGAAACGCCAGGTGTGCAGTTTGGCACTAGAGGAAGCTGCCGTGGCGGTCCTAACTTGTGAAAGAAATCTACCCACCCAGCTCCGAACCAACCCCAAGACCAAGGTGAATTCTTGCCGGATGATTCTACAGAGCAAGGGCTTGAGGACAACGTTGACCCAAAGGTCAAGGCACTGATGCAGCGGTGAGATCGCCTACCCCTGCCATTCTCCCCGCCCTAACTGCATAGGCTCGCAAATCATGGCACTTCTGAGATAAATTCCGAGGAACCGACATGCACAAAAGTGTACTATGCCTCACGCACCCACTCCCAGCTAGCACAGGTCATGGGGGAGCTCCGCCGTCTTAGGATTTCTACCGCAGTCCCTCAATCAAGTGGAGGGACAGACGATCATACACCTACTGTGCGAGTTGTCTCGCTCGGTTCTCGGAAGCAATTATGCATAAATAAGCCATTGATTGACTCTGGCGGTGACCTTGATGAGAAATGCAGAGAGCTCTTGACGGGTTTGTTGTGAAAAGTACTTCCGGTGTTCTCGACTGACCCGACAAAGGAAAACCCGGTTCTGGGTGCGGATTTCTCCCACCACGGGAGGATGAAACACGGCTCCTTGAATTTAGAGATCAGATCCTGGTACCATCCACTACCCTCTTTCTTGTAGAACCTGCCTAAACCCACGTCAGGCCACACCAAAGGACATCGAAGATCTAGCGACCTCGGGAAAGCTGTCAAGCGTATGCCCTTATTTTGGTTCTCGGAGGGCGATTAAGCAAGCTCAGGTCAGTTGAATGTTCATTTCCGGCAATCCTCAGGTATCTCAGCTGCGGAATCCAGCTCGTCGCCTTGCCATACAATCTGTTGCTATCCAGCGCTGCGAGAAAAGCTCTCGGCATCGATGTCACCAATCAAATAATAATAATCGATGAAGCCCACAGTACGTCCGATATGTGCAACACCGCGAGCCTTCTAACCCCTTGAAGATTTGGTTTCCACGCTACTTTCGTTATCGTCCGTTGTTCTTGATGCCAGCGTGATCAGGGTATCCGTGTCTCAGCTCGACGCCTATCTCTCCAAATTTCGCCTGAGGCTTTCTCATGACCATCTTCTGCACCTCCAGAAACTACGGGTCTCCCTCCATGCGATACAGCAATTCGCTGTAGAATGGAAGAAAGCAAGGTCGGGTGAAGGAGCCCTGAACTCCCACGTAACGGAAGTTATGTCTGTGAGAGAACTTGTTGGAAGAATGGGGAACAATATCGAAGGGATAAATCTCTTGGATATCCGGTCTTACCTGGAGAACAGCAAGGTGCCCGCAATTCACGTGTCCCAAAATTTGCTCTCACCTTTCTCAAGATTGCTAGGAAGATTGCCAGCTACTCGGATGACAGTCAGACCCACTGTTCACCCCGTCTTGCCAAGTTTAACCATTTTCTAGAAACTAAGAAAGGTACCACACCACCTTTGCATACCGTTGAGGCATTTCTCCTTGCACTGGCGAGCCCCAGCGATGGTGGGGTTCTCTCTTTCGTCTTGGAATGCCGCAATGACATTTTTAGATGGGCGTATTATCTTGACCACGGAGGTGTCAAAAGATCGGGTGGAAATCAAGTATCAGCAGCTAAACCCCGCAAGTCACTTTCTGGAACTTGTGGAAACTTCCAGATGCGTAATCCTTGCCGGAGGGACAATGTCGCCCGTAATCACAGGATTTTTCTCCCTCAACTCTCTCTCATGCATAGGAGTTGCAGATCCCCGCTATGACGAACCAGTTATTCCCTGACGTGGACACCAGTAGGATTCGGGCGTTCTCCTGCGGACACATTATTCCCCCCTCAAGCGTTCTAGCTGTTGTAGTGCAGAGGGGGCCAAGAGGGGGCCAGATGGAATTCAGATTTCAGAATCGAGAGAACCAGACGTTGGTACGATGCACAATGATCAATCCTAGTTCGACCGGGCGTTCATCACTGTGTTGACCCGAAGTTCGGCGAGTTGGGACAATTACTTCTGAACCTCGTCAACGTCGTACCCGCTGGGGTGGTGGTCTTTCTCTCATCCTATAGCACCCTCGGTACTGTGCGTAGGTTGTGGACAGCAGACAAGACGCTGGAGAAAATAGGATTGCGTAAAAAGGTGAGTTTATTTGTGGTGAGTATTACTGTGCTTGAAGCATTGAGTAGGTATTCTACGAGCCTACGGATGCAGCTGAAGTTGATACTGTCCTGAGGGCCTACGGAGAAGAGATACGACAATCTGTAAGTTATTCCCGGACCGGTCTTGCTTGCGGTGCAACATTCCCATCCTCAAGATAGCGCGGCCCGGGCAAAAGCAACGGGGCCCTTCTGATGGCCGTCGTTGGGGCGAAGTTATCTGAAGGGTTGAATTTTTCCGACGACCTAGCACGCGCTGTGGTGATGGTTGGGCTCCCGTACCCAAACGCAAGTTCGCCGGAGTTGAAAGAGAGGCTTAAATATGTAAGCAGCCTGTCAAAGCAAAAGGGCGAGCCAGGGGATGCGGGAAAGGAACTTTACGAGAACCTGTGTATGAACGCAGTGAATCAGAGCATAGGTACGAGGTGCTCTGGCAACTCCAGGCCGCAGCTTATCCATGGCATCGGAAGGTCGCGCGATCAGACACCAGAGAGACTGGGCAAGCTTGGTTTTGGTTGATACTCGATACTCGTTACCCCGGATCCGGGAGAAGTTACCGAGCTGGATTTCGTCCAGCGTCAAGGTCACTGGTACTTTTGGGGAGACTATGAAGACCTTAGGGGAGTTCTACAAGGGCAAACGGTGACCGTCTCAGAGGGCCCTTGGCATGCTTATAACTTAGACTTTCATGAGGGTGGGTGGCGGTGAATGTATGTAAATTTGTCGCAACGACGTTCACAAGAATTTGTGGCGGGCATTTGCAGTTTGCATAGCGCCGCGATGTGCTGAGTGAGATATACGGTGATACCACAACGAGGGCCTCAAATGACCCCCCTGGACCGGAACCCGTCGATTTCTCCAAACGAGTACCCTAGTTCCATAAGCACCTTGTCAAGTTTGAGTGAGGATCTGCTCGGGCAAGTGCAATCGACGTTTTTACCTCGGTTGTGTGTTGGGAGAGCCAGGGCGGGGGACGCGTGACCGGCATTCTTTTGCCATTGTATGACACCGCGGGTGCCACGAGCTTGACCTTACCTGCCCTTGGGTGCTGTGTGGATCAGAATTACCTCAGCGGCGGACAGGGTGGGATCCATTGCGGGAGCGAAGCGTCACCTCTACTTCCACAACAACCCCGCGCGCCGTGGCCTGCGGGTGGGCGAACGTTTCCGTTATATTGTTGATAGGTCCAGATGGCACGCTATGGGAAACGTCAATACCGAGGGGGATTGTGATTTGCAAAGCCTTCGAGGCTTACCCAAGCCCTTCAAATTTAGCAAGCCAGTAGTCCCGGGTATTTTGCGCTAAGGCATCTGTGATGATTTTGACAAGGGCGTCGCGATTCTCGACCCGCGCGCGATTGTTGGCAAACCGCGAGTCCTTCAAGAGTTCTGGCATGCGTAACACGCTTTCAACAAGTTTTTTGAACTGGGAAACCATCTTGAGGCGACCCATCATACACGGGGGCAATGCCTACCTGTCCCTCGTTTCCGGCCCCGATCATAATAAAACCATCTTTGCATGGGAAGACCTGGTAGGGTACGATGGAGGGGTGCGAGGTCCCATGCCTGCCTGCTTCTTGCCCTGCAATTAAATAGTTTGACGCGATATTCACCAACCCCGCAATCTAGACAGACAGGTGTGACCACTACGCCATCTGGCTGGAGAAGAACCATACCTGCGATTCGAATAGGTTGCAATCTATCCACACACCCTTCCCTGTCTTCTCTCGAGAGATCAAGGCTGCCATGATAGCCCCATGGACATACAAGCCAGTGGCTATGTCTGTGCTAGCGACACCTACCTGTGGGGTTGTTAGCGGTGCCACGTTCATTGACTGCGGTAGGAGCGAACCTTGCATGGAGGGCCATCAGGTTCGCCGGTGCTGGGGTGAAGAGGCGAGTTAGCTGGGGGAGAGCGTATGGATCTGCAGCTCGTACATGTGCATTAGTCCCGCTGACGTGGCCGGGTGAGCAATCGTGGGCGGATTGTGAGTGCGCACGTTAGCGTACCTTCGCCTTCAATAACGACGTCGTATCCAGCAGCCCTTCTGTATGGCCCCGTTTGACCATACCCTTCAACGCTGGGGTGAGTGGGGTGGATGCGGGACAGGTCGCAACGTCATTATTACCGGTGATTGAAGCGTATATGAGGCGGGGATTGATCTTACGACAATCATCCCACCCTAGACCAAACGTGGCGAGTTTTCCAGAAATGAAGTTCTCGACGAGAACATCGGACTGTTTGATCATGCGATGTAATATCTCAAGGCCGGCGGGGGACTTGAAGTCGACGGTGATGGATCGCTTGTTACGGTTTACTGACAGAAAATACGCAGACTCCGGTGGCAAGTGAGAGGTTTCCCCAGGAGCGCTGTCAAGCAATGGGGCCGCAGGAGGGTTCCAAGATCCTAAGAGACGTTGTCGTGAGCGGGGGGAGCGGAGCGGAACGGAACGGGAAAAGGGGCTGAACTGGTGTCATCTCCCCGGGTTATTTCTTCGACCTTGATTACGTCCGCTCCAAGATCCGCAAGTAACATCGTCGCTGTTGGGCCCGCAAGCACACGGGTGAGGTCAACGACCCTGAGACCACGCAAAGGAGGCTCAATACCACCCAGAGGTGGTGAAGATGACTGTTCGTGGTAAAGCCTCGCGGGCCATTTGTTCCTGAGGGAGGCACAGGAGTAGGAGGACCGCCGTAAAGTAGCCAACACAACCACCAACATCGTCGGTGTGTCGGGATTAAGCCGTGGAGGGTAACGTGACCTGAACGGATGTATAAAATCCTCGGGCCGTTGCTCGGTGCCCCGACAGCTGCCGCGTCCTTTCTCTCATCCTCATGTTGTCCGGTCGCATTCTCCGTAGGTTCCCCCACGTACGTCTCCGGGCGTCGCTACCGACGACCGTCACATTACCCCAACCTCGCGGCTTTGCAACACCTTCCGCGAACGACCTCTTTGCAAATGGCACGAATACGTATTACGTGGAGGAGATGTACCGGCATTGGAAGGGGGACCCGAAATCCGTCCACTCCTCTTGGGATGTTTATTTCTCCGGTTTAGAGAAGGGGCTTCCCAGCTCTGTAGCCTTTCAGCGACCTCCCAGCGTTATGCCAGCCCCGTCGGATGGCGCTCCCACCCTTCACGCTAGTTCCGGAGCGGAACTGGACGACCATCTTAAAGTACCACGGTTTGCTTCGTCGTGTTCCTTCTGACACCCGCTAACCAGCTTTCCATAGACGCAACTCCTCGTTCGTGCCTACCAAGTCCGTGGCCACCACGTTGCTCAACTTGACCCACTCGGCATTCTTGATCCCGACCTCGATAGCGCCAGACCCCCGGAACTCGAGCTATCGCGCTATGGGTTCACAGAACGCGACCTCGAAAAAGAGATCACGTTGGGTCCCGGAATCTTACCCCACTTCGCGACCGAAGATAGAAAGACGATGAAATTGGGAGAGATAATTAAACTCTGCCAGAGAATCTACTGTGGGTATCACAAGTCGATTTTACTCTGCGTTTTTCTCATACGAGCTACCCAGGTGGCGCGGTCGGAATACAGTATATCCACATCCCAGACAAGGAGCAGTGCGATTGGATCAGGGAACGCGTTGAGATACCAAAGCCCTGGAACTACACCATCGACGAGAAGAGGATGATCCTCGATCGTCTCATCTGGTCCGAATCATTCGAGAAGTTCATCGCGAGCAAGTATCCCAACGAGAAGCGATTCGGTCTGGAGGGGTGCGAATCCCTCGTCCCTGGGATGAAGGCACTGATCGATAGGTCTGTGGATCACGGCGTAAAGCACGTGATGATTGGCATGCCACATCGTGGTCGCTTGAATGTGCTTGCAAACGTCATCCGTAAACCGATCGAGGCCATTCTCAACGAATTTTCCGGGACTGCCGACCCCGATGATTCCCCAGCTGGCGACGTTAAGTACCACCTCGGGGCCAATTACATTCGGCCCACACCCTCCGGAAAGAAAGTTGCGCTCTCACTGGTCGCGAATCCATCCCACCTAGAGGCTGTCAATCCCGTTGTCCTGGGAAAGACTCGTGCAATCCAACACTTCGAACAGGACGAATCCCAACACGCGACCGCCATGGGGGTTTTGTTACACGGAGATGCCGCATTCTCTGGCCAGGGTGTCGTCTACGAAACCATGGGATTCCATAATCTTCCAAACTACGGAACTGGCGGAACTATTCACCTGATTGTCAACAACCAAGTCGGCTTTACCACAGACCCCCGGTTTTCTCGGTCCACACCTTACCCATCTGATATCGCCAAATCCATCGATGCTCCCATATTCCACGTCAACGGCGACAACGTAGAAGCCGTCAACTTTGTCTGCCAACTTGCTGCTGACTACCGTGCCAAGTGGAAGAAAGATGTAGTTGTTGACATCGTCTGTTACCGCCGTTATGGACACAACGAGACAGACCAGCCAATGTTCACGCAACCGCGGATGTACAAGGCCATCGACAAACAGCAGACCCCTCTTACCCACTACACCAAATTCCTTGTTGGTCGCGGCACGTTTACGGAGCAGAATATCGAGGAACACAAGAAGTGGGTTTGGGGGATGCTTGAAACAGCTGCCGAGGGAGCTAAAGATTATGTCCCTACGAGCAAAGAGTGGCTCTCCTCCAGTTGGCAGGGATTCCCATCCCCGCGCGAGCTCGCGGAGAACACTCTTCCTACCCGACCCACAGGCGTAGAAGCTGACACTCTCAAGAGGATCGGTCGGGCAATTTCTTCATACCCCCAAGGTTTCACCCCACACCGCAACCTTGCTCGTATTCTTTCCACGAGGGGGAAAACTGTCGAAGATGGTCAGAATATCGACTGGGCTACTGCCGAGGCGCTCGCATTTGGATCCCTAGTCCTGGAGAAAAAGCACGTCCGCCTTTCTGGTCAAGATGTTGAACGTGGAACGTTCTCACAGCGTCACGCAGTAATTCACGACCAGAATACTGAGGAACAGTATATTCCTCTGAATGACCTCAGTGGCTTCCAAGCCAAGTTCAAGGTCTGCAACTCATCTCTGTCCGAGTATGGGGCAGTAGGGTTCGAACTTGGGTACTCCCTAGTCTCTCCCGACTCGTTGACCATATGGGAGGCGCAATTCGGTGACTTTGCAAACACCGCGCAGTGTATCATCGATCAATTCATCGCTTCCGGAGAGAGGAAGTGGCTGCAGCGGACAGGTTTGGTGATGAGCTTGCCACATGGGTATGATGGGCAAGGTCCAGAGCACTCAAGCGGACGACTGGAGCGCTTCCTCCAACTCTGCGACGACCACCCTCACGTGTATCCTACCCCGGAGAAGCTGGAAAGGCAACACCAAGACTGTAACATGCAGATTGTATACCCAACGTGAGCCGTTCCCATCCTATCTCGATTCGGTGTCGGTTCAACGTTTCCCAATCTCAGGACTCCAGCCAACTACGTCAGTTGATTTCTGCTACGGGTTTGTACGTGTGCTGATAGTAGCTCTAGTTCCACGTACTTCGGCGCCAAATTCACAGAGATTTCCGAAAACCTGTGCGTATCATTACAGATTTTTGCAACTCCTGGGACTGACGCGACTGCGCAGCTCATCGCCTTCTGGTCCAAAGCCTTACTGCGGCACCCACATGCCCGCTCTTCGTTGGAGGAGATGACGACTGACACGGCGTTCCAGAGGTATATTCCCGACTCTCATCCGGACAACTTAGTATCCCCCGACGAGATTCGAAGGCACATCCTCTGCACTGGTCCGTACTCCCAGCGGGTGAAATCGCGGTCAACGCAATTTTTGATTGTATTCTGCAGGTCAAGTATATCACACCCTCCTTCAGGAACGTCAAGACAAGGGTATCAATGACGTGGCGATCAGCCGAGTCGAACAGCTGTCCCCTTTCCCCTACGATCTGGTCTGTCCCCTAACAACCACCCTAATTCCCACTGCTCACTGTTGTGATGAAGATAACCTTTCACCTCGATAAGTATCCGAATGCCGATATTCTGTGGTGCCAGGTATGCCCACCTCAATGACCCCGGCTGGCTGGGCTCACTGTTCATTCCGTTGTAGGAGGAGCCGTTGAACAACGGGGCCTGGACATACGTTGCGCCCAGGATTTTGACCGCCGCCAATGAAACAATGCACCACAAAGGGAAATACCCCTCGTATGCCGGACGTGAGCCAACGAGCTCTGTCGCGACGGGTAGCAAGGTTTGCAGTCCACCTCATTCCCATTGGAATCTCAATAACCACTCCCCGTAGACTGTACACAAAAAGCAGATTGAGGAATTTTTGAAGGAGGCATTCGCATAGGAACCTTTTCCTTGTTATTTATGTTTCGTCATCCGTTATCAATTTACCTATAATCCATAACTCGAAGAAAATTGGCAACATGAAATTTCGCTTCACGATCACGTGTATGCGTTCCACCTTTTCTCGATCACCCAGGCTGATGGTAAATGGAGCAACAAAAACACAAACCGCACCGGTCAAGCCAAGCCAGGGTGAAGATGGACAAGAGAGGTGAGAAGGAAAAGGTGCCTCCCGGTTTCAACGAAAAAGTGCGGTAATGGTGACCGTTACTGCTGCTAATTAACTGATGTTCCTGGTTCCCAGGCGTTCGCTCCAAAATCCGGGCGCAGGGCGGACAGGCAAGCCCGAAGGACCATAGAACGAGACCAGACACGTCTACACGTACCACTTGTGAACCGTACACCGGACGAGGACCCTCCCCCCGTCATTGTGGCTATAGTCGGCCCACCTGGAGTGGGAAAAACAACACTTCTCAAAAGCCTCGTCCGAAGATTTACAAAACAAACCTTGAACCACGCCCAGGGGCCCATCACCGTCGTCAGTGGAAAACGACGGAGGCTCACGTTCGTGGAGTGCAATAACGACCTCAACTCTATGATTGACATCGGGAAGGTTGCTGATCTAGTCCTGCTATTGGTGGATGCTTCTTTTGGATTCGAAATGGTGTGTTTCGGTCGTGCTGGTGGGTTTTGCATGAAATAACCGAGATGCATGTCAGGAAACGTTTGAATTCCTCAACATACTACAATCCCACGGTTTCCCAAAAGTCATCGGTGTGCTCACTCACCTGGACCTGATCAAGAAGGCATCTACCCTCCGAGACACAAAGAAGACTCTGAAGAAACGGTTCTGGGCAGAGATATATCAAGGGGCAAAGCTTTTCTACCTTTCGGGTGTTCTCAACGGCCGGTATCCCGACAATGAAATCTTGAACCTCTCGAGGTTCATCGCCACCATAAAATTCCGGCCGCTCGTCTTTCGAAACTCCCACCCGTACCTACTTGCCGACAGAATGGAGGACCTTACCCCCCGGGAAGGAATTCGACTGTCGGAGGGAAAATGTGACCGCCGAATCACCCTGTATGGATATCTCAGAGGAACAAACCTACAACAAAGTTCTAGAATCCACATCCCCGGTGTTGGCGACTTCGAAGTCGCTTCCTCGACACGGCTCAACGACCCTTGTCCTCTCCCCGATACGAACTCCGAGAAGCGACGGAAGCTGAGCGAAAAACAGAAGTTGACTATCCACGCCCCCATGAGTGACATTGGAGGGGTAATGTACGACAAGGACGCGGTGTATGTGAATGTACCTGGGACTTTCACGAGGGGGAATCATGAGGGTATGGAGTTTCTCACCTTCCCCTCCCATATGTTTTATGACAGTGCTCCATAGTTCCACCGGGGGAGGGCGAAAGGTTGGTGTTTGCCTTGCAAGATGCCTCAGCCACCCTGCAAGAGGTTACTTCCAACAAACCCATTCGTTTGTTCGGGACTTCGTCGAGCGGACTCGCGCACGGCGAGACGATGACTGAGATAGATGGGGGTCGGGGATCTGACATAAACTGCCAGAGCTCGGATTCAGACTCCTCTGATGTGGAAGATGTCGACGCTGACCCAGCCATGGACGAAGACAATCTTACGAGCCGACGTTCCGTGAGATCTCTTACCACGGGTTCCTCGCTGGAGCACAACCGTCATCTACATTTCGCCGGGAGTGACTCAGATGATTCTGACGAAGACATCCCTTACTCCATTCACAACCCACTGAGGGGTGGCAATATCATCGTCCCAAACAACTACAACCTTGATGACACATCGCAATGGAAACCTAACTCAGGTACCACTACACCGACGAAACACGGCTCTGCAGCGCGTCCCCCGAGGGTAGACTGGTTCAAGCTGGTGTACACTTCGGCGCTGACACCTACACAAATCCTTCAAGGTGTCGCCCATACTGATCCCCTTGACACCGAAGGCGACTTCTTTATTCCGGTGTCAGGCAGTGGCCGGATGGCCGAACAGATGGACGCGTCAAAAGAGCAGTCGACCAACGACCCAAACGAGAGGTGGACGGAGGTGGGTGCCTTAGACCTCATCCGCCAACTGTTTATTACGGGGCTGGAGAACTTGTCATACCGAGGTGGAGAAGCAGAAGTTGACGAGGATTTTGAAGATCTGGAGCGCAACGCGAACGGGGACCGCTCCCGCGGTGCTGCTCTACTTGCCAAAAGGGAATCCTTGCGGCGGAAATTCGGTGAACAATATGAAGATCCGGACGCATCAACTAAGGGGTTTTACGACGAACGGAAGGAGGAGATAGCTAAACAATCGACCCTAAATCGTGAAGAATTTCAAGGCTTGGACAAAGACATACGCACAACTATCGAGGGGTTCCCTCCAGGATCGTATCTCCGCATCGAAGTCGAGGGGGTCCCTTGCGAGATGGTGGAGAACTTCGACCCAACTTACCCAATCGTCGTTGGAGGTTTGCTGGCGGCGGAAGAACGGTTTGGCTTCGTCCAGGTTCGGTTGAAACGGCATCGGTGGTTCCCGTGGACGTTGAAATCCAATAACCCATTGATCTTCTCCCTCGGGTGGAGGCGGTTCCAGAGTATTCCCATCTATTCTCTGGATGACCATTCCATTCGAATGCGCCTACTCAAGTATACCCCTGAACACATGCACTGCTACGCGACATTTTACGGTCCTGTCTCGCTCCCTAACACCGGGTTCTGCGCATTCAATTCTCTTACACACGAGAGTGAGGGGTTCAGGGTGTCCGCGACCGGCGTCGTCCTTGACATCGACCAATCTGTCAAGATCGTGAAGAAACTCAAACTTACCGGAGTACCATACAAGATTTTTAAGAATACGGCGTTCGTCAAGGACATGTTCACGAGCGCATTGGAGGTTGCTAGATTTGAAGGCGCGAACGTCAGGACGGTTTCGGGGATACGCGGGCAGGTCAAGCGTGCCTTACCAAAGCCAGACGGTGCCTTCCGAGCAACCTTTGAGGACAAGGTTTTAATGAGCGGTGAGCGATGATGTGCTTCACAACATGATCCGCTCTCATGATATGTTCCACTAGATATTGTCTTCCTGAGGGCTTGGGCTACCGTGATGCCTAGGAAGTTCTACAACCCGGTCACCTCCCTATTGCTCTCAGAGAAGGGGAGCTGGGCCGGAATGCGCCTAACAGGGCAAGTCCGGAAATCGGAAGGCCTTCCCACCCCATCCAACGCAAACTCCACGTACAAGCCTATCGCTCGGACCAGTCGATATTTCAACCGCCTGAAAGTCCCTCGAAAACTCCAGGGGGAGCTCCCATATGCATCGAAATCTAAGATCATAAAACCCCAGCGGAAGGCCACGTACGTGCAGCGGAGGGTGGTGGTCTTGGAACCAGAGGAGAAGAAAGCCATTACCTTATTGCAACAAGCAAAGGCGTTGAGGAAGGATCAGGTCACGAGGCGGAGGCAGGAACGTGATCGAAAAGCAAGTGTTCGCAAGAGGATAGTAGAGAAGGAAGCATCGGAGAAGGGGGAAAGAAAGAGACGTGACAAAAAAGAGTATATGCGTACTACAGGCATTAAACGGAAGCGAGAATTGGAGCAGGAAGGGCGATCACAACGTCAACGAATCTGATTATTCACGTTCCATACTCCCACGTCGAGACACATTCTTTTCATTATCGCGAGATATTGTAAATAATGGTATACACTGCATAAGAAGACGTGACGGGTCGTGGGGTCGTCAATAGTAAACTGAAATGAGTGAAAATAGGTCCAGAAACCGGGTCGTCAGGTCATTAATTCATAAATTTCTTGTGTTGGATTTTCTCGTCGACATCCCTCCAAAATGCCTGCCACCTGGGACTATCGTCCCTCTGGGGCGGGTCCTGGAAGTTCTTCTCCGAAAGACCGTGTCGGCCCCTACCGGAGAGGACCTGATCTTGGCGCGGTCCGGTATGGGGGCTGTCAGTATTGGGCTTGAGAAGCTGCACCTTATTCCGGAGGAATCGCGGCGTCCAACCTGGATCGTGCCTAGCTGACTTGACATATGATGTGATATCCGCTTCGTGATCTGAGTAGTCCGGTGGGTCGGGCACTTCGGGACCAGTTGGAAGGCAGACTGGATGGGTGTCTTCATACATATCCTTTCCCCTATCGATATGCGAGTGTACACCTTCCAAAACCGTCGGCGTCAAAGAGTGGGTCGAGGCAGCAGAACCTGCCCCTAGCGGCCGAGGGTGAAGATTGGTGTGGCGTGGGCCCCCCCTAAATACATCTCCCGCCTCGGTCCCCGATTCTGTTGAGTCGTCATCGTCGTCGAGGGGGCGGAATTTGATGTTCTCCCTCGCCTTTGTCTTCAAGCTGCGGCCGTTTCCCGTCCGGTTGTACTTTCGACCTTTACGCAGGAAGTTAACTTCTTTTTCGCGTGATCCATCCGAAGGGGTACGAGACTCAAGCCCAGAATCTTTGAACGACGTTGGAGGTTTGCTCCACATAGAGGTGATGGGATGGAAGATCCCCGCTCTGTTGGATTCCGCGGGAAGGTTGGCAACGTAGTGCGCAAGATAGCCGTCCCATTTCTACGGGATTCGGCTCCATCAGTTATTTACCATCGGTGAGGACGAATGACAGACCTGATCAGGGTTCTCCCCACACTTAAACCTGAGCCACCAGTCAGTGCCGATACCCGACACAAGGAACAAAAAGAAGCCCGCGGTTAAACCCTTTTCTGGCGCAGACCCCCATTGGATGTCATCGTGGACCCACAAATGTTCCCAGACATTGGACCAGGGCTCAATGTCGGAGAAAAGTGCAATGGAAAGAACGAGGCCGAAGGAGCCGACTGCCGAGGTTGATGTCCGAAGGAGTATCGGCTGGATGTGGGCAATCGGGAGGGGGGTCAAGATGGCCAATGTTGAGGCGAAGATTGCGACAAGCGCCACCCGGGTAAGGAGAGAAGGATGGATCGCGACTGATACTGCAAGCGCTATGGAAGCACTAGCAAGCTCTTTAGATGGGAAAGTTATTCATTAAATTCCGAACGCACCCTCCGCAGAACCCTGAGGTAGCGAAGCCAAAACATTTCCATCTTCCCGCGGCGACCGATGTGACCAACGACGAGAGTAACCAAACGGTCACGTAAGAAGCTGGTTTGAGAGGTTGTGATGTAGTAACGCTTGGTATAAGAAGGGACAGGAAAGTGGTGAAATGAACTGTGATAATGAGGTTTCTGATTGGTTAGAAAAGAACAGTGGCAGCTTACTGCCAAAGGCGAAACCGGTCAGAATACCGCCCACGCCCCCCCGGATGAACGAAGCAATGAGCCTGGATGTTGGCTTCTGTCTATCCTGGAATGTGCCGTCCACTGGTGCGAAGGATCTCGTGCGATCCAAGGTCAGGAAGGCCCCGGCGAAGGTAAGAACAAGAGAAGAGAAGAAGAGAGACAACGCATAGGGTAAGAGATAGCCACTTGTCGGTAGGAGATCCGTCAACCGTACAGTGGCCATTCTGAACCACCACCAACAAAGTTGCCTGCGATTGGGAAGGAGAGGGTAACACGCAGGTGCGGGAAAACCCGATCAATCCAATTATGGCGTCACTTCCCCCCCTCAAGTGGAAAAAACACCAGGTTGGGTGGGAGATGAGTAAAAAGCGGCCATCCTCACAAGGCGGTCGTGCGGCACACTCATGTCACCGGAACGAACTACCTATCGCTCAGGGTGTGCTTCTCCCTTTCGATTTTCATTCAGAAGTGAGCTAAATTAGTCCGTTGAAGGGAAAGCTCAGATAATCCAGGAGTTGCAACAGAGGACCGTAACCATCATTGTGGGGGAAACTGGCTCAGGAAAGACCACCCGTGAGTCAAGTACCCGTGTCCCCGTACGTCTTCCACTAATCCACGGAAAGAGATACCTCAGTACATTCTCGAGGCAGATATATCAGGCGGGAAGTGCATTGCGATTACCCAGCCGAGGCGAGTCGCTGCTACATCTCTTGCAGCCCGTGTTGCCACGGAGCAAGGGGTTTCGCTAGGCACTTCTGTCGGATATTCTATCCGTTTCGACGAACGTTGCAGCCCAAGCACGAAGATAAAATTCATCACGGATGGGATGCTGGTTCGGGAACTGATGTCTGACAAACTTCTATCCCACTATGGTGTCATCATAATCGACGAGGCGCACGAGAGGACTTTGCGGACGGATGTGCTGCTTGCGAACCTCAAACAAATTCTACAGCGACGCAATGAACCGGCCCTGGGTCACGACCAGCCGCAGGACCCGCTGAAGGTGGTTATCATGAGTGCTACATTGGACGCGCAGGGGTTCAGTAAGTTTTTTGACAGGTACATATACTCTTTCTAGCTAGGCGCAGGCGACCGCACTCATGCGATTTCCTCAGTACCAAACCGATCTATATCAAGGGACGGCAGCACAACGTACACATATTCCACACATTGACCGGTCAGCCCGATTTCGTGGAGGCGGCCTTGCGTACCTTCTTTCAGATCCACACTGGCAACAACGCAGGAGATGTGTTGATATTCCTCCCTGGCCAGGAAGAAATTGAACATCTGGGTTCTTCGATAAGATTTTACGCACGCCAGCTGCCCCCAGGAACGATGCCGGTAAAGAGGGTGGTAAAACTTGTGTTCCACCAATCTAACGCTTTATCCAGGTCCTTGTATACCCCATGTATTCTTCCCTCCACCCGTCGCAACAATTGAAAGTCTTTGCTCGCACACCACATGGTTCCAGGAAATGCATCCTTGCGACAAACATCGCAGAAACCTCGATTACAATTCCTGGCGTCAAGTACGTTATCGATACTGGCAAGTGCAAGGAAAGGCGTTATGTCGCCAGAGAAGCTGGGAGTGGTATATTCGCCCGTTGACGATGGTGGATTGTCTCGACTGACCCCACTTTACAGGTGTAGATACGTTATTGACCCGAGACATCAGCAAATCTTCCGCGATGCAACGGGCAGGACGCGCGGGTCGAGAGGTCTGTATGTATCCTTGTCAATAGGCGGAGGTCCTGACGCGACGATTGGTAGGGGGAGGGGTTCTGTTTCCGACTATTCCCAAAGCACGCCTTTGATTCAATGGCCCCGTCATTAGAGCCGGAAATTCGTAGATGCGACCTGACTGCCGCAATTTTAGAACTAAAATGTCTCGATCTCGACATAGAAGGGGTCGATTTTATGGACCAACCAGACGAAGAAGCGGGTCAGTTGGTCAAAGCTGATCTTTCCGTGATACATAGCTTCTGACAGGGCCACAGTGCATTCTGGGTTGACCACTTTGTCCATCCTTGGTGCGATCGATAAACACCAGAACCTGACTGACGTGGGTAGAAAGATGGCAGTGTTACCAGTGGACCCGAGGTTTTCTCGCATGATACTGGCCTCCGAGGAGCTGGGGTGCTCCCAAGAAGTTGTCGATATTGTTTCTGTGCTCTCAGCCTCATCGAGATTGTTTTCCGGGATTTCAAACGACAATTCAAGCGCGGCTGGAGCACGGGAAAAACTGAGCCATCCTTCTGGTGACCACTATACCATCTTGAACGCTTTTCGTGCGTACCAGGAGGTGATCTCTTCTAGCACCAGCGGGGAAGCTAAGGCCTGGTGCGCGAGGAATTTCCTGAACGAACGAGCTCTATCCGAGGCCATGGAAATTCAGCATCAACTTATGGGAATCTGCAAGTGGATTGGGATCAACGCAGCCCTCTCATGTGGTGGTCAAGTGCAACCAATCTTACGCTGCCTTGTTCTGGGTTTGGTACAGAATGCAGCGTTCATCCAACCCACTGGCCTTTATAAACAAGTAATGGGTCCTTCAGTAAGTTGTGCCTTTGGTCGGGTTGGTTGGAAGTGCTCATGGGTGAGTAGGTTGTGAAGATACACCCGGGTTCAGTGGTTGCCCAAAGGCCTCACTCAGCAATTGTTTATGATGAGCTTGTAGGCATATAGCCCCATTCAAAGACCTGTGCTGACATTGGCTCAGGTTTTCACTACCCAAACCTATGCACGGGGAGTTTCAGTTGTAACCAAGGCAGAGATTTCCAATGTGTTTGGTTCTATATCTAGTGGCTTTTAGTGAAATATTGTGGTAATTGGACAACCGAGACTATCCATAAGACTAGATTGTAGAAAGGTGCCACTAGCCAAGGTTTATTCATGGCCCTACATGTAACACAACTTGGCAAAATTGAAAGTTAGGGCATGGAGGTGACACTAACATTTGGTGGGCCTGAGGTAGGCAGAAGTTGTGATCCTTCCTGCCCCTGTAATTTGGGTGGTTAGCTAACCTTTGAATGAAGTGCCCCCAGTGTTTCAACTCCAGATGCACTGATTGGAGTCTGTCATCACCGGCAATTTTCAACCTTTCTTTTTCCTTTACTTTCTTACCTTTTGTTCAACTTACCACACTTTCTCTTATATTCATTTCCTTCTCATTCTTCAAAGACCAAACAAAACATGAGGATCACATTGAAGATACTACTGGGCACAAGAAGGCTACTCTACTTTTTCTCACTTTTTCTCACTTATTTCAATCAACGGTGTGGGGTTCAAATCTGGTGAGTGTCAGGGCCACTCTGGCCCAAGCCTAATCAACACTCCCAACGAGTGTCTCTGTACGGTTCGTCTGTCCCAAAGACCAGGCAACTGACTAAGATCCAGGGATAGTGGAACTATCCTGGTCTCTAATGACTAATGGAGGAGATCTATATGAGAACACTTACTATAATCCTCGTTAGAGGTCAAGAAGAGGTATAAGAGATTTGTTTGGAGTTGGAGGGGAGATGAGAGTTGAGCAAGTCGAGAATAGGAACGCTAAACCTTAGTTTGCTGGACTCCTCAGAGCTTGGCCAAGAAGCCTTTAGAAGGGACTCGGGCTGAGGAGAAAGTATGCAATATCAAGCTTGTCTTGTACAGTAGGAAAGCTTGTCCTTAAGTAGAGAAAAGTATGATAAGTAGACAATAAGTTTTAATAAAAAAAACCAGGTCTATTTGGTTGGAATAAGGGATCAAAAAAGTATGGAAAAAGTGCAAATAAGTTGTGAAAGTAACAGAAGGGAGGAGTAGGTGATAAGTACTACACTAGACCGGAAAGAAGTAATATGTCAGGGTATGGCCCAGGTATGTACGGAAATTCTGACTACCACTCCTTTAAGGAAGCCCTAGCTACCCATAGAGAACCCAATGTCTGTGGTCTTGAGGGTGGGGCTGTCATTCATGCCATCACCAGTGACTGTCACATCTCGCACCATTTCTTGCCTAAGACTTAACATATTTTCCTCTCATATGATGAAGTCCCATTTCCCACAACAACCAACTTCACCACGATCATTACCAATCAATCTCTCATCACATGACATATCAAGCAACATATGAATATCATTAAGAAACTCCTGTATCTAATATGCTGGAGGATCTTCATACTCTGGCAAAGCCATACCCGCCCTCACCAACAAGTCCGCCTCCCTATTGTACTCTGCATTATCCTCATCCCTAATTGGAGTCATCCTCAATGCCTCTAACAATTCCTGAGGAGGAGGCATTTCTATATTGTCAGAACCGACCTCGCCAACAGGCCTACTGAACCGATGCTAGTCTCCTTTGAGACTCGGTACACGAAGTTATGGGGTAACCGCAGATTTCTTCAGAGTGGGTCGAGACAGACCACTCCTGTATATGTTGGCGTAACTTGTGGCTCCGGAATATCCGTAGTTCGGGTAGGTAAAGAAAAGAGGCTGAGGTAACATGTTTTGGCACTAGAGAAGGAGGGATGGCTTCTCTGGGACTGAGCAGAGGGGAACAAGGGAGGCTAGGGGTTAATCACTAATGATCCGCCTGTCAGGAGGGAGAACACTGTGATTGACAAAGTCTGGGGAATACATCAGAACATTTGTACGTACTTATATACTAAA
>Ga0307511_10000058_pt1 | contig 93342 bp, 85 predicted proteins | sample 13_EM_MG_FD_200266 | JGI IMG/M metagenome (GOLD analysis project Ga0307511, IMG submission 200266) | Populus trichocarpa ectomycorrhiza microbial communities from riparian zone in the Pacific Northwest, United States - 13_EM | ecosystem: Host-associated > Plants > Roots > Unclassified | place...
GGCTGGTGCATTTCGAGGTGGTCGGCTATGTGGTGGTCGGCACTTCGCTGATCGCGGTAGCCTTGCTCTGGCGCCTGCAGCGCGGGTTACAGGCGGCGGCGCGCTGAACGCCGGCCCTTTCGGGCCACCATCGGTACCTGACGCCTTAGCAGGCTGTTGAAATTCGATCGAAGTCCCTGAAGAATCGCAGATTGATGCATTGCAAGCTCGCTGCAACAGCCTCCAATATCGGGGGATACTGAAGGGGGCTTGCCCCCTTTTTCAACAACCTGTTAGGCCTTCACTGGCCCGCGGCAGCGAGCCGCGCGCTCATCACGCCGGTCCCGTGGGGCGTGCCAGCGCGATCGGCTGAGCCAGCCGCACCACGCTGCTCTCCCGCGCCGGCGCCTGGTGGCGCAGATGATCGACCAGGTCGCGCGTGGTTGAGCGGCGGGTCAGCATCATGCACGTGACGGTGGGCGCCAGCACCAGGCTGGCGTGCCAGGCACCGGCGCGCATGCAGATGCCCTGACCCGGCTCGATCAGGAAGGCGCGCGCCCTGGATACGTCCGGGCGCTGCTGCCCGTCGAGGCTGGGCGCCATCACCTGGATCAGCGCGCCGCCGCGGATCGGCACCACCGCCTGCTCGGTCAGCCAGTGGGCCTCCAGCGCCTGCGCCTGAAAATCGGCCTTGCGGTAGTCGACCCACAGCACCTCGGGAGCGCCACCCGGGCCGGTGTCGAAATCGTGCTCGTGCCAAAAATCGGTGAGGGGGTGGGCCACGCCGAGCGGATCGGCGCCCGGGGGAAAGCCGCGGCCGAGCATCCATCCGAAAGGCGCGAAGGACGCTTCGCTCAAGGGCTCGACAGGGAGACTGTTCATGGCGGCGGAAGGATCGGTTCGGGTTCGTCGGAACCTGCATCCTAAAGCACCCGGGCCGTGGCAGGTAGCCAGCCGTGCGGGCGGATGCGAACCGATAGAATCCGGCGACGGTCCCGAACGCGCGCTGATGCGCGCCGGACTGGTGCATGCCGCCTTCGCCTGCATCGGCCCGCATCAAGACGTGACCGAGAACCGGAGCGCCCCATGAACAACTGGCTGTTCCTCGGCCTGGCCATCGTCGCCGAAGTCATCGCCACCTCGGCCCTGAAGTCCAGCGAAGGCTTCACGCGCCTGTGGCCTTCGCTGCTGGTGGCGGCCGGCTACGGCGCGGCGTTCTACTTTCTTTCGCTCACCTTGCGCACCATTCCCATCGGCGTCGCCTACGCCGTCTGGTCCGGCGCCGGCGTGGTGCTGATCGCACTGATCGCCTGGCTGCTGCACGGCCAGCGGCTGGATGCGCCGGCGCTGGCAGGCATGGGGCTGATCGTGACCGGGGTGGCGGTGATCAACCTGTACTCGAAGGCGGCGGCGCACTAGCGGCGCCGGCCCATCATCCAAAAGCGGCGGCCCTTCCGGCCGCCCAAGGTCGCCTACTCCAGCTTGATCCCCGCCGCCGGTATCACCTGCTTCCAGCGCGCCACGTCGTCCACGTACATCTTCGCGAACTGGGCGCGCGCGAGCGGGGCGACGATGATGCCGGCCTTGGTCATGCGGTCTTTCATCGCGGGATCGTCGAGCATCCTGAGCACGCTGCCCGAGATGAAATCGACCACGCTGCCGGGCGTGCCGGCGGGCACGAACAGGCCTTGCCACAGGGTGATTTCGTAGCCGGGCACGCCGGCCTCGATCATGGTGGGCAGTTCCGGCGCGCCGGGGAAGCGCGTGGTGCCGGTCACGGCGAGGGCGCGCACCTTGCCGCCCTTGTACTGCGCCAGGCCCACCGGCATGCCGGCGAAATAGAAGTCGATCTGCCCGGCGATCAGATCGGTGGCGGCGGGGGCGCCGCCCTTGTAGGGCACGTGCAGCGCGGTGACCCCGGCCATCACCTTGTAAAGCTCGCCGGCCATGTGGTCCGAATTGCCCACGCCGGAGGAGGCGAAAGTCAGCTTGTTCGGCTTGGACTTGGCCAGCGCGGTCAGCTCGGCGACGTTCTTGGCCGGCAGGCTGCTGTTGACGATCAGGATGTGCGGGGTCGCGGCAGCCTGCGCGACGGGGATCAGGTCCTTCAGACCGTCATACGGCAGCTTGGGGTTGGAGGCGACGCTGATGGCCGTGCCGTTTTGCGCGAACAGGATGGTGTAGCCGTCGGGCGCGGCCTTGGCGACCACGTCGGCGGCGATGTTGCCGGCCGCGCCGGGGTGGCTGTCGATCACCACCGGCTGGCCCCAGAGCTTGGCCAGGCCGTCGGCGACGATGCGCCCGGCGGTGTCGGTGGAGCTGCCGGGGGAATAGCCGACGGTGAGCTTGACGGCCTTTTCCGGGAAGGCGGCGTGCGCGCCGCCGGCGAGTGCGGCGGCGCCAAGGGCAGCGGCAAGAACGGCGGCAAGGTGGCGGGATTTCATCGTGGTCTCCGAATTGGAATAGTTATGTGCGCGTCAGGTTCAAGGTCGTGGCGCCTGCCAGCCGGCGTGCGCATCAGGTGCACGAGTGGAAGCGGGCGAGGGATGATAACCGTCCGGCGGCGCGCCGGCGGTGGGCGGGGCTTATGGACAGGCTAAGCGCATGCCGGCCGGCGCCTCATGAAGGGGCCGGCCCGATATGCTTTTCCTTATGACCTGCGCTGAAAAATTTATCGCGGAAATCTATCGCGAAATAAGCCCGGCGCGTTTATTTGCTGTGTGCAATCCGGACAGCGCCAGGCCGCGCGACGGCGCAAGGGCAGCCAGTCGGGTCCAGACGATGCAAGCCAAACCAGGAGGCAATCGGCGGTGCCGGCCGCTTCACACGTACTTCGCCACCGCCATGCACACCGCCGTGATCATCAGGAGCACGGCGGCGGCGCGCTGGCTGAGCGCGATCGCGCGCTGCGCGGCGGCGGAGCGCGTGGCGTCGGTGACGCGCAGGGCGCGACCGGTGAAAGCGCCCTGCAAGCCGGCGGCGATGATCGCGCAGACCGCGCCGGCGGCCAGGATGCGCTCCGCGCTGCCGGGAGCGCCGGGGTGCAGGAAGTGGCCGAGCACGGCGCCGGTGATTACGGCTACAGTAGCGGCTCCCATCTGCGGGCGGAACAGGCGTTCGGCGAGCAGGCCGCCGGTGCGCGCGAGCGTGAAGGTCGAGCCCGCCCAGAAGATGGAACTGAGGACATGCAAGGCGATGGCGACAACGATGAGGATATGCATGGCGGACCTGCTTTCAGGGGATTTAATTAACTATACTATATGTATAGTAATTATTGAAAGTCAAGCGCTTTGACCTCTCGCAGCTATCGCAGCCCGCAACGCGAGGCGGCGGCGCAGGAGACCCGCGAGCGCATTCTCGCGGCCGCCGGGGAGCTGCTTGCCGGAGCCGAGGGGGTCGCGCGCTTTTCGCTCGACTCGGTCGGCAAGGCGGCCGGCGTGACCCGGCTCACGGTCTACAACCAGTTCGGCTCGCGCGCGGCGCTGCTCGAGGCGGTGTTCGACCGGGTCGCGCACGATGCCGGCATCGCGCGCCTCGCGCAGGCGATGGGCGAGCCCGACCCGCATGAAGGCCTGCGCAAGCTGGTGGTGGTGTTCTGCAACTTCTGGTCGCACGACCGCGAAATGATGGCGCGCCTGCACACGGTCGGCGCGGCCGATGACGAGTTCAGGAACGCGGTGGTCGCCCGCAGCGAACGCCGCCGCCACGTGCTGGCCGCCCTGGTCAAGCGCATGGGCGGCACGCCGCCGGCCGCCGCTACCGTGCGCGACCTGGTCGACGTGCTCTTCGCGCTGACGGGCTTCGCGTTCTTCGCCGAACTTACGGCGGGTGGCCGCTCCGCCGAGAAGGCCTGCGCGCTGATCCAGGAGATGGCGGCCGACGCGGTACGCCGGGCCGGGGTGGATCCGGCGCCGTAACAGCCCGGTCCGGCCAGCCCGGTCCGGCGCCTTCGCCGCCACTCATCATCGCGGCCGCGCGGCCGGCCCGCTCTCCGCCGCTTGCCATTGAATCGTCTCTTGCGCAGCTGGGGCGCCACTCGTCCCGGCACCGCGTTTCGACGGCAAGAAGCGGAGCGCCCTGCTCCGCCCGCGCCGATATCGTTTGCCTACCGGGTGGCAATCCCGCCACCCGCCGCAACAAACTTTATCGAGGAAACATCATGTCGAAACAAGACGACAACAAGGCCATCGTCGGCCGCTGGTTCACCAGTTTCTGGGGCAAGGCCTGCGATCTCTCCATCGTCGACCAGATCGCGGCGCCGGACATGCTCCTGCAGTATTCGCTGCACGAGCCGCGCCGCGGCCGCGCCGACATCAAGGCCTTCATGACCGATTTTCGCGAGGCCTTCCCGGACCTGAATTTCTGGGGCGCGGCGGACCTGATCGCCGAAGGCGACTACGTGGTCGGGCGCTGGGAAGGCGGCGGTACGCACACCGGGCCGGCGTTCGGCGACTTCCTGATCGGCGCGCTACCGCAAGCGACCGGGCGCAAGATGCGCTTCACCGGCACCACGGTGCTCAGGCTTGAGGACGGCATGATCGTCGAGGAGCTGGGGCTGGACGATGGTGTTACCGCGCTGACGCAGCTGGGCCTGATCAGGAAGGCGTGAGCAGCGTTGCGGTGATTGCCGTCGCAGTTGCCTGTAGCGGTATGTAAAAGGCCGGGCACTGAACTGCCCTGCCTTTTTTGCGGGGCGACAGCGGACTGGTGCGGATACTGCCCCACTGCGCCAACCACGCAGCGCCGCGTTCAGGCACCGATCCAGGCGAGATCGGCTTCTTTCTCCAGCGCCTGCAGGCGCGCAAAATTGCGGCGCATTTTTGCTTCGCCCAGCTGCCGGGTCAGGAGCAGGAATTTTTCCTCCAGCGCGGCGCGGTCGAGCGGGCGTTCGGGGGTGCCGGTGAAGAAGGTGGTGCGCTGATTCAGGCTGCGGCCGTCCTTGAGGGTGATGGTGAGGTCGCTGGTCATGTCGGAGCGGTTGTCCGGCGGGGGCAGCGGACGCATGCGCACGCGCGCGGCCAGGCCCATGATGTCGGCGTCGCGCACGGCGGCCTCGTCGAACGAACGCGGGTCGACCGGGTTGCGGTACACGGCGAGGGCCACGCAGAAGGGGATGCTGTATTGCGCCAGCAGCACGTCTTTCGGCTGGGGAATGTTGTTGACGCGCACCGCGCGGTCGGTGCTCAGTATCTCGATCGAGGCGATATCGGCGCCGGTGAAGCCGTGCTGGGCCTTCAGCGCCAGGGTGGCTTCGACCGGCGTGTGCGCGGTGATGTGGCAGGCGTAGCGCTTGAGCATGATGCTGTCGCAGGCCCAGGTCTCGCCCAGGCCCTGGGTGAGCAGGTTCATGTCGTAGTCGCGGCACAGCACACGCAGGAAACCGAACTCGCCTTCGAGGGCGGTCTGCGGGCCGGTGAAGCCGGAGGCGGCCAGGCTCGCGCTCATCACGCCGGCTTCCGAGGCGCGGCCCAGGTGCAGGCGCTTGACCATCGCGCCGGTGCCGGACTTGGCGAATTCGAGCAGGCCGGCGGTGGTGGACGCGGCGATGCCGAGCGCGTTTTGCATCGCGGCCGCGTCCAGCCCGAGCATGCGCCCGCAGGCGATCGCCGCGCCGAATGGGCCGGTGGTGCCGGGGGCGTGGTAGCCGTGCTCTTCCTGGCTGTGCCTGGTGGCCAGACCGACGCGGATCATCACTTCGTTGCCGGCGACAAAGGCGGTGATCAGCTCGCGTCCGCCGGCGCCGCGCTCCTGCGCCAGGGCCAGCGCGGAGGAGAACACCGTCGCACCGGGGTGGGAACCGGAGTTCGGCTTGGTGAGGTTGTCCAGCTCGAAGGCGTGGGCGAAGGCGCCGTTGGCCAGCGCCGCCGAAGGCGCATGCACCTGGGCGTCGGTGCCGAGGATACGGCTCTTGCCGCCCGGGCCATTGGTGCGCGCGTAGGCGGCGATCATCTTGCTCCACGGCAGCTCGGCGCCGTAGGAGATGGTGGCGACGGTATCGGCGATCGCGTCCTTGGCGCGCTGCACGACGGCCGGCGGGATGTCTTCATAGCGCAGGCCGACGGCGTATTCGGCCAGGCGCCTGGTCTGCCCGGCGGCGGTGCCGATCTGGCCGGCGCCATGCGCCGCCTGCTGGCCATGAGCCTGGCTTGCACCGGCGGCGGCGACGCCGGCGGCCAGCATGCGCGGTGCCAGGGGCACGGCCCCGGCGGCACCGGCGAGGCTGCGCAGCAAGGCGCGGCGGGTGGATTGTGTCATGGTCTCCTCCTTGTTTTTGTGGATCGGGCCTCAAGCCTTCGCCATCAGGTCGGCGATCGCGCCGGCGTCCGGCAGGTCTTCCAGGTGCCCGATGGCCTGCTTCAACTCGTTCAGGCGCGTGCGCCCCAGGGCCCGCTCGCCGAGAATTTCGAACTTGCGCTCGATGTCGGCGGCGCTGGCGAAATTGCGCTCGCTGCCGCGCGCGAATTCCTTCTCCGCTTCCCATGCGCGGCCGTCGTTGAGCTCGACTTCGACCCGCACCATGTGCCGGTAGCGCGCGCCGCGCGCGGTGATCGCATCGTCATGGAACACCGCCACCTTTTCGGCCAGGGCCATGCGCGCGGGGTCGGCGATCACGCTCTCGTCGAACTGGTCGACAAAACAGTCGCCTTCGAGCAGCAGGGTGGCGACGCAGAACGGCAGGTTGAGCTGCGCCGAGGTGAGGCCTTCGGGCCGGTATTTCCAGCCCACGTGGTCCATGGTGACTTGCGAGCCATGCACGCGGATCGCCTTCACGTCGGCGGCGGAAAAGCCATGCGCCTCGCGCATCCCGCGCACCGCGTCCAGGGTCGTATGATTGCTGCCGACGCAGGAGTAGAACTTCAGCGCCACGCCCATGGTCTGCCACACGGTGCCGAAGCCGGCGGTCAGTTCGGCAAGATTGAAGCGGTCGGTCGAGCGCGAGAAGGTGGTGCAAAAACCGCCGTACTCGGACTCGAGCACGTTGCGGATGCCGGTGAAGCCCTGCTCCGCCAGCAGCGCCCCGTACAGCCCGCTCTGGCTGGAGCGGCCCGCGTGCATGCGCTTGACCATGGCGCCGTATTGCGCCGCCATCAGCCCGGCCGCTTGCGTGCCGCCGATGCCCAGCGCGTGGATGGTGCGCTCTTCGTCCAGGTTGAGGCCGCGCGCCGCGCCGGCGGCCGCCGAGAACACGCCCAGCGTCGCGCCGGAGTGCCAGCCTTGGCCGATGTGCTCCGGCCCCATGCACAGGCCGACGCGCGGCCCGATCTCGTAGCCGGCCACGGCGGCGGCGAGGAACTCGCGGCCGGTGAGATTGCGGCGGCTCTCGGCGATCGCAATCAGCGCGGGCAGCACCACCGCGCCCACGTGCAGCACCCCGGCGCGATGCACATCGTCAAGCTCGAAGCCCTGGATCGCGGTGCCGTTGAACAAGGCGGCGTGGGGCGCGGAAAGGCGCGCGCCGGTGGCCCACAGCGCGTTGCTGCGGGTCTCGTCGACCGCGGCCAGGGTGTCGCGCAGCTTGTTGCACCAGTCCAGGTCCGCGCCGTAGAGGGCGCAGCCGAGCGAATCGAGGATCAGCAGCTTGATGCGCCCGATCACTTCCCGGGGAATGTCTTCGTATTGCAGTCCCGACACGAAGCGGGCAATGTCGCGCGTGTAGGGATTGTCCGTGGTGCTCGCTTCCATTGCTTGCTCTTTTCTATTCCAGGTTGATGCGCGCGGCCTTCACGGCCTGCGCCATGCGGGCGATCTCGCCGCGGATGTGGGCGGCGAAGTCCTCGGGCGTGCCGCCGATGATGTCGGAGCCTTCGCGGGCGAACTGCTCGCGCACGGCCGGATTGCGCAGCGCATTGGCCGCTTCGGCATTGAGTTTGGCGACGATCTCGCGCGGCGTGCCGGCGGGCGCGAGCAGCCCGTACCAGGAGCCGGACTCATAGTTGGGGTAGCCCGATTCGGCAATCGTCGGCAGCGCGGGCAGCAGGGCCGAGCGCTTCTTGCCGGTCACCGCCAGCGCGCGCAATTTGCCCGCCTGCACCTGCGGCATGATCGCCACCAGGCTGCTGAACATCAGTTGCACCTGGCCGGCCAGCAGGTCCGAGAGCGCCGGCGCCAGGCCCTTGTAGGGCACGTGGACCATCTTGATGCCCGCCGCGGTCTCGAACATCGCAGCGGCCAGCTGGGCCGAGCTGCCGTTGCCGTTCGAGGCATAGGCAAGCTGGCCCGGCCTGGATTTGGCCAGCGCCACAAAAGCGGGCAAGGTGTCGGCGGGCACCGAGTTGTGCACCACCAGCACAGCGGGCGCGGAGGCGAGCAGGATGATGGGCGCGAAATCGCGCACCGCGTCGTAGGGCAGCTTGGCATGCAGGTTGGGATTGACCGCGTGGCTGCCCACGCCGCCGAGAAACAGGGTATAGCCGTCCGCCGCGGCGCGCGCCGCCGCCTCGGCGCCGACCACGCCGCCGGCACCCGGGCGGTTGTCGACGAATACCTGCTGGCCCAGCGTGGTCGACAGTTGCTGGGTGACGACCCGCGCCACCGTATCGTTGCCGCCGCCGGCGGCAAAGGGCACGATCAGGCGTACCGGGCGCGCGGGGTAGGCTTCTGCCTTCGCGGCAGGTTGCGCATGCAGGCTGGCGGGCAGGCATGCAGCGCAGGCGATGATGAGCAGCGAGAGGAAAATTCGCGGTAGAGCGTGAATGTTGCGCACGATGTTTGTCTCTTTGGGTGGCTTGGCATCAACCCTGTTACACAGGCGCTTTTCATCGCTTCAGGCGCCCTTCGGTGCCGAAGAATAAGCGCAATCGGAGCGCACGCGCCCTAATGGAGCCGATTGCCGGCACGACCGCTTGACTTTAGCGGCGGCAACGGCATTGCCCGGCCGATCGGGCCGCTACAAGCCCTTGGGCAGCAAGTCCCTGAGCGCCGCCCGCATGCTGCGCGCGATCAGTTGCTGGCGCTCGCGCGGCATGCGCGCCACGGTGGTCGCCACGCTGATGGCGGCCACCGGCTCGCCGTCGGCATTGGGGATCGCCATGCCGACCGCCAGCACGTTGCGCGTGGCGTGGTTGCCGATCACCGACCAGCCGCGCTCGCGGGTGGCGCGCACCAGGATGCGCATGCGCTCCGGGGTCATGCCGCCGTAGGTGCCGAGCGCGGGCGCGTTGGCCGTGATCACGGCGGCGACATCGTCCTCGGGCAGCGCCGCCAGCAGGGCCAGGCCGGCGGCGCCCACCCCCAACGGCTGGCGGGTGCCGATCTGGATCACCAGCACCTGCACCGGGTGCGTGCCCACGTGCCGCGCGATGCAATGCGAAAGCGGCCCCTCGCGCACGATCGCGAAGGCGGCATCGCCGCAAGCCGCGCTGACGCGCGCCAGCACCGGCTGCAGGCGGCTGGCCAGGTCCGAAGGCGCGGTGCGCCGCGACAGCGCCGCCAGGCGCGGCCCCGGCACATAGTGAAAGCGCCCGCGCCGCGCCACGTAGCCGCTTTCCATCAGGGTCGCCAGCAGGCGGTAGACAGTGGCGCGCTCCAGCCCGCTGGCGCGGCACAGCTCGACCACGCGCAAGCCCTCGCGGCCCCCGCCCAGCACGGTGTCGAGCAATTGCAGGCCGCGCCGCAGGGTGCGGCTGCCGGTTTCTTCAACGGCGGCGGGGGCGGGTAACTGCTTGTTGGCGCGGGACGGTTTGTCCGCTTGGCGGACGTTTGAACTGGCGGAACGGGAAGGCATGGGGAAAAATGCGCCGGCTTGATTGAACGACCATGAGTATGCCGCAGCGCATGCCGGGAGGCCACGACAGGCCTTGCCCATCCATAGGAGACAGACCATGACCTTGCCCATCGCCGCCTGCCCGCGCCTGCCCGCTTGGGCTGCACGCCGCCGCTTGTCCGCGTGGACCGCGCGTCGCCGCTTCTTCGCGCGAACCGCGCATTGCCTTCTCGCGCTCGCCGCCATCATTGCTTGCGCCGGCGTTGCACCGCCGCTGCGGGCCCAGGGTCCGGACTGGCCCGTCAAGCCGGTCAAGCTGGTGGTCGGCTACGCCGCCGGCGGGGCCACCGACGTAGTCTCGCGCATGGTGGCCGTCAAGCTGGGTGAGCAATTGGGCCAGCCGATGGTGGTGGAGAACCGTGCCGGCGCCAACAGCAATGTCGGCGCCGAAGCGGTAGCCAAGGCCGCGCCGGACGGCTACACGCTGTATGTCTACACCATCGCCAACACCATCAACGCCTCGCTGTACGACAAGCTGGGCTACGACCCGCAGAAGGACTTCGAGCCGGTCGGCCTGATGGCGAAGATTCCCAATCTGCTGGTGGTCAATCCGAAGCTGCCGGCGAAAAACGTGGCCGACTACGTGCGCCTGGCGCGGGAGCCGGAAGGCGTGACCTTCGCCTCGGCGGGCAGCGGCTCGTCGATCCACCTGTCGGGCGAGATGTTCAAGATGCAGGCCAAGGCCAACATGCTGCATGTACCGTATCGCGGCAGCGCCCCGGCGATCACCGACCTGGTGGGCGGCCAGGTGCAGTCGATGTTCGACAACGCGCCCTCCGCCTTGCCGCATGTGCAGGCGGGCCGCCTGCGCGCCCTGGCGATCACCAGTGCGCAGCGCTCGCCGCTGCTGCCTGAACTGCCGACGCTGGCCGAATCTGGCTTTCCCGGCTTCGACGTGCAATCGTGGTTCAGCCTGGCCGCGCCCGCCGGCACGCCGCGCGCCGTGATCGAACGCCTGAACGCGGCACTGAACAAGGTGCTGGCCACCCCCGAGATGCGCCAGCGCATCCAGGAGCTGGCCGCCACGCCCGTTTCCAGCACGCCGGAACAATTGCGCGCCTTCATGGCCGCCGAAACCAGGCGCTGGCGCGAAGTGGTCAGGCAGTCCGGCGCCAAAGCCGAGTAAGGAGCCGCAACCCCCATGTACCCGATCGACTTTTTCTGGCGCGCCGCCGCGCGCCGGCCCGGCAACATCGCCATCGACGCGCCCGAAGGCATGATCCGCTACGACACGCTGGCCGCGCAGGTGGCCGCACTCGCCGCGGCGTTCAACGCGCTTGACCCGGCGCCGCAAAGCCGGGTCGGCATCTGCGCCGGCAACAGCGCGGCGCATATCGCGGCGCTGCTGGCGGTGCTGGCCTGCGGCAAGGTGTGGGTGCCGCTGAACCCGAAGAGCACACGGCCGGAGATTCGCCGCATCGTCGATGCGACCGAGCCCTCCATCCTGGTGCTAGATGCCGCCTGCGCCGATCTGCTCGAGGGCGCGCCGGGTGTGCGCATCTACTGCGGCGCCGCGCCGGCGGGCGCCACGAATGCGGCGAATGCGGCCAATGCCAGGTCGCTGGCGGAGCTGACCCGGCTGTATGCCGGCGCGCCGCGCCCGACTTTCGAGTTGCCGCTGGAAGCTACCCAGGCGATCAAGTTCACCGGCGGCACCACCGGCGCGCCCAAGGGCGTGATGCAGCCCTACCGCGCGTGGCTGGCGAACATCGCCAACCAGATCCACGCCTGGGGTTTCGATGGGCACGAGCGCTACATCGTCGCCGCCCCGCTCACCCACGGCACGTCCACCTATCTGCTGCCGATCCTGGCACAGGGCGGCTGCCACGTGGTGCTGGCCGAGGCCGGCGCGCAGGCGGTGCGCAGCGCGTTTCGCGAGCGCGGCGGCACGGTGAGCTTCATGCCGCCCACGCTGGTCTACATGCTGATGGCCCTGCCGGGCGCCTCGCGCGCCGATTTTCCCAAGCTGCGCCGCCTGATCTACGGCGGCGCGCCGATGCCGCCGGAGAAGGTGCGCCAGGCGCGCGAATTTTTCGGGCCCGTGCTGTGCACCACCTATGGCCAGACCGAGGCGCCGCAGATTCTCACCGTGCTGCGCCCGGAGGACTTTGAAGACGAGCGCAACCTGGGCTCGGTCGGCCTGACCGGCTGGTTCAGCGATGTTGCCATCATGGCGCCGGACGGCCGCCTGCTGCCGACCGGCGAGGTCGGCGAAGTGGTGGCGCGCGGCGACCTGTTGATGAGCGGCTACTGGCGCCTGCCGGAGAAGACCGCCGAGACGCTGGTCGATGGCTGGCTGCACACCGGAGACCGCGGGCTGATCGACGAGCGCGGCTATCTTTATCTCAAGGACCGGCTCAAGGACCTGGTGATCACCGGCGGCTTCAACGTCTATCCGGTGGACGTGGAGAACGCGTTGGGCCAGCACCCCGCCGTGCATGAAAGCGCCGTGTTCGGCGTGCCCGACGAGAAATGGGGCGAAGCGGTGCAGGCCGCCGTCGAACTGCGCGCCGGCCAATCGGCCAGCGAAGCCGAATTGATCGCCTTCGTGCGCGAATTGCTCGGCCCGGTGCTCACACCCAAGCGCATCCACTTCCACGCCAGCCTGCCGCGCTCGCCGGTGGGCAAGGTGGTCAAGACCACGGTGCGCGAACTTGCCCTCAGCCTGAACCACACTGCCTCCCAGGAGACCACGCCATGACTTCCTCCGCATCCGACGCACCGACCACCCGGCTGTGCACCCACACCCTCACCAGCCTGCATTACCGCGACGCCGATCTGGTCGAGGACCTGATGGGCAAGAAGACCTTCACCGAGGTGCTGCTGATGCAGATTCTCGGCCGCGAGCCGCGCCCGGTGGACATGCGCATCACCGACGTGGTGCTGATCGTGCTGATGGAACATGGCCTGACGCCCAGCGCGATCGCCACGCGCCTGATCTACATGAGCGCGCCGGAGAACCTGCAGGGCGCGGTCTCGGCCGGCCTGCTGGCGGTGGGCAGCTCGTTCGTCGGCACGATGGAGAACTGCTCGGTGCTGCTCGATCGCATCTGCGCGGCCGCCGATCCGGATGCCGAGGCAATGGAGATCGCGCGCCACTACCGCTCGGTCAAGGGCGCCGTGCCCGGCTTCGGCCACCACCTGCACAAGCCGGTGGACCCGCGCGCCTACAAGCTGCTGGAGATGGGGCGCGCCGAGCCGGAGCTTGCGGGCAAGAAAATCCGCGCCCTTGAACGCCTCTCCAATGCGGTCGACACCATGGCCGGCCGCGCCATCACCATCAACGCCACCGGCGCGGTCGCCGCGCTGCTGGGCGAGCTGGGCATCCCGACGAAAGTGATGCGCGGCTTCGCGGTGATCTCGCGCGCCGCCGGGCTGGTGGCGCATATCGTCGAAGAACAACAGAACCCCTCGGGCCGCTTCATCTGGGATACGGTGGAACACGCCATTCCCTACGTCGGCGCGGGCGGCAAGGCGGCGGACGGGATCGCATAAGTCAGCGCGTCCATCACGCGCAGCCCTTACCCAGGCCGTCTTGCCTTGAGCTTGGGCGCGTATTCAATACGCGCCCCGGCGGTTTCCCTTGCCCCTTTGGTCTCGCCGACGCAGCCTGCGCCCAGGAGGGCAAGGGCCGTCAGGACCAGGGTGCGCAACAGCGGGTGTTGGTTGGCCGGTTTCATGCGGGAGTCCTGTCCGAGGCGGGTTAGCCGAAGGTGAAGGCATAGGCCTGCGCACCCGGGTCGAGAAAGCGGATCTCGAACGTGCGGTCCTTGACCTCGCCGCTTTGCCGCACCAGCTGGTACAGGCGCTGCTCCCTGATCGCGCCCTCGCCGTTCGCGTCGGTATCGGTGCCGTGGCTCGCGCCGGGCGCGGCGCCGTCGATGGTGACGCGAAAGCGCAGCGGCTTGCCGTCCGGCCCCGGGCCCACTACCAGATGCAGGTCGCGGGCATGGAAACGATGGACGATGGCGCCGTCCTTGTTGTTCAGCGTGGCGAATTCGCCGGCGATGGTCCAGTTGCCGGCCAGGCCCCATTGGTTCAGCGCGAGCCTGGTCGGGACACGATAGTCCCGCGGCCGGTCACGCACGGCGCCGCCTTCGGACTGGAAACTGTCGGCCTGCTTGTAGCCGATGTAGGACTCGGGGGAGCGCAGGTTGCGCGGGTCGGCGGCATGGGTCGTGCCTTCGCCTTGCGGCAGCACGTAATCCGCGCCCTTCACGCCGGTGCCGGCTTCGGCGAGCAATTGCTGGATCGCCCATTCGGTCTCGCGGTAGCTGCCTTCGCCGAAGTGTTGCTCGCGGATGCGCCCCTGCGCATCGACGAGGTAGCGCGCCGGCCAGGCCTGGTTGCCGTAGGCGCGCCAGATGGCGAACTGGTTGTCGATCGCAACGGGGTAGCCGATCTTCAGGTCGGCCACCGCCTTCTTCACATTCGCCGCATCGCGCTCAAAGGCGAACTCGGGCGCGTGCACGCCGACCACCACCAGGCCCTGGTTCTTGTACTTCTCGGCCCAGGCGCGCAGGTAGGGCAGCGAGCGCAGGCAGTTGATGCAGGAGTAGGTCCAGAAATTGACCAGCACCACGCGGCCCTTGAGCGCGTCGCCGGCAAGCGGGGGCGAGTTGAGCCACTCTTGCGCGCCCGCCAGCGGCGGTGCCGTGCCCTCGACGGGCAAGGCGCGGGCGTTGCTCGCCATGGCGATGACGCGGGCGTCGGGCCGCGCCGCGCCGGGGTGCAGCTTGCCCAGCAGTTCCTGCTCGATGCGGGTGGTGCCGGCGACCGACAGGCGGGTGAGCGCGCCGGTATCCAGGCCGAGGGCGATCGCCGCCACCGACGCCAGCACCGCCGCGCCGAGCGCGCGGCGCAGCCATTGGCCGGCGCCGATCGAGCGCTTCATCGCCGCGAACACTCGCTTGCCGGCCAGCAGGGCCAGCGCCAGGGAGGTGGTCGCGCCCGCCGCGTAAGCGAGCAGCAGCAAGGTCGTCTCGACACTGGCGCCCTGCAAGGCGGCGCCGGTGAGGATCAGGCCGAGGATGGGCCCGGCGCAAGGCGCCCACAGCAGGCCGGTGGCCACCCCAAGCAGCGCGGCGCGGCCCGGGCCGCGCTGCTTGGGTTCGCCCACCCCCTCAGGCGCGCTCGACAGGCGCTCGCCCAGCGAGACCAGCGGACGCGTCAAGCGATCGGCCACGCCGGCAAACAGCAGGCTGATGCCGAACAGGCCGAGCAGCAGCAGCGCGGCGTAGCGCCCGTACTGGTTCGCCGCCACGGCCCAGCCGCCGGCGAACGCCGCCAGGCTGCCAACCACCGCGAAAGCGGCGGCCATGCCCAGCAGCAGCGGCAAGGTGCCGCGCGAGAACGGCCGGTCGGCCTGCGCGAAGACGAACGGCAGTACCGGGAGGATGCAGGGGCTGGCGATGGTCAACACGCCGCCGAGAAAAGCCAGAACAAAGAGAATCATGATGCCGCCAGGAAGGAAACGAAAGTGCAGACGAAAGCGCGGACGAAGGTGCGCGGAAAGTGACGGCCGGCGCCAGGGGATAGTCCCCCGGCGCGGGAGGGGCCAGCTTTATACGAGATTGAGTTCGACGCCGATGTTGCCGCGCGTCGCCTTGGAATAGGGGCAGGTCTGGTGCGCGGCTTCGATCACGGCCTGGGCGACTTCGCGGTCCAGCCCCGGCAGGCTGACGTTCAGGCGCGCCTGCAGGAAAAAAGCGCTATCGGTGGTGCCCAGGTCGACTTCCGCATCCACCGCCACGTTGGGCGGGAGGACCACCTTCATCCGGCCCGCCGCCTTGCCCATCGCGCCGATGAAGCAGGCCGACCAGCCGGCGGCGAACAACTGCTCGGGGTTGGTGCCGGCGCCGGGCGAGCCGGGCGGGGAGAGCTTGATGTCCAGGCGCCCATCGCTGCTGCGGGCGGCGCCTTCACGGCCGCCGGCGGTGTGGGTCTTGCCGGTGTAGAGGATGGTCTGGAGCTGGGGGGTCTGGAGTTGAGACATGGTCGTTGTTCCTTGAAGGTGGATCGAAACGAAGGGCGATCCGGAGGTTCGTTGATCTATTTACTCGCGTCCGATCATTTCGGATACGATGAATAATCCAGGAAGCAGACGGCCATGTCAAGCAGTTCCGATTAAATCGGATGCGATTTATGTATATAATTGTTATCTGACGCCCCTTTTCTCTGCCGCGAGACCTGTCATGCCCCCCGTCGACCCGAAAGACCCCGCCAGCCCGAAGCTGGCCGACTTCCTGTGCTTCGCGATCTATTCGGCCAACCTCGCCTATGGGCGCGCCTACAAGCCGATCCTCGAAGAACTAGGCTTGACCTACACGCAGTACATCGCCATCGTCGCGCTTTGGGAGGAGGACCACCAGACCGTCAGCGGCCTGGGCGAGAAACTGTTCCTGGAGTCGAACACGCTTACGCCGATCCTGAAAAAGCTGGAGGCGACGGGTTACCTGCGCCGCGAGCGCGACCCGGCCGATGAGCGCCAGGTGCGGGTCAGCCTGACCGACGCAGGCCGGCGCCTGCGCGAGAAGGCCCTGAACATGAGCCTGGTGGCGGCCAGCGGTCTGTCGCCCCAGGACTTTCCCAAATTGCAAAAGGCCGTCACCACCCTGCGCGACAACCTGATCAAGGTAGCGCGGGGCAAAGGCTGAAAGCGCGGGGCGCGTACACGCCCCGCCCCCTCCCGTCCCACCCGCCCGCGAGGGCTTACACGCCGGGCAGCGGCCGCGCCGGCTGTTCCACCCTGGCGCGGAACAACCAGTTGACCAGCACCCCGCCGATCAGCGCCGCGAAGCCGGTCGAAAGGAACAACAAACCGCGCGACAGCTCGTTGCTCGGGACCAGTTGCTTCCACGCGATGCGGGTATAGGCGCAGTAGCCGCCCAGCGCGGCCAGCAGGTACCAGGCGAGATGGTTGCGCAGGTGCAGGCCGATGTAGGCCAGGGCCGCGGCCAGCGCCAGGTTTTGCCAGGCGAGCGGGCCGGGCAGGCGCAGCATTTCGGTATCGCCGCTGAACCAGGCGGCCAGCAGGGCCGCGCCGTAGAAAGCGAATACCGCGCCGAGCGCCAGGTTGCTGTGCGCGCCGCGCCAGACCCGATAGATCCACAGCAGGGCCACCAGTTCCATCGCCCAGGCCAGCGCGACGAAGTTGAACAGCGCGGCGCCGATAACCAGCAGGCCGAAGGCCCAGGCCTGCTTCTCCCCTTCGCGGATCAGCGCGAACAGCAGCAGGAAGGTGCTGGCCAGCGCGGGTACGGCGATCTCGCCGATCTGCGGCGCGCCGGACAGCATGGCGTAGGCGCCGAAGTGATAAAAATAGAAGCCGGCGAGCAGCCGGTATCCGGCGCGCACGCACAGGGCCGCGGTATCGCGCCACCCTTCATCCCGCGCAAGGGCGGACCGCGGCGCGGGACGGCGCACCTCCAGCATCAGCAGCACAAAGGCGCCGAACCAGGCGGCCACCTGCAGCGCCAGGGCCTTGTCGCTGCCCGCCATCGACAGCCAATAGATGCAGCCCACCATGCCGGCCGCCGTCGCCGTCAGCGCGGCGAATTGCGGGCGCGGCAGCGGCAGGCGCAAGGCGCGCGCCAGGCCCCAGACCTTGGCGACGGTGAGCAGCAACCAGACCACCAGCAGCAGATGGCCGAAGGCGCCCTGCACCGAGGCGCTCTCGATGCGGAAGGTGCAATCGAACAGCAGCACGCACTCGAGCAGGCCGAGCATCACCGCCGGGCGCGACGCGCGCACGCGATGGGCGAGGAAGGCGGAACCGGCGATCACCAGGATCTCGTAGAGCTGGATCACGCCGAACAACACGAACTGCTGCGCCTCGACGGTCGGCAGGCCCAACTGCTCGATGTTGCGGTCGATCAGGAAAATGCCGTACAGCACGCAGACCGCGCTGATGAAATACAGCGGGTTGAAGTCGACGAAAAAGTGCAGCAGGACCTGCCGCAAGGAGAACGCTTCACCGTCGCCACGCTCGGGCAGCAGGCCCCAGCCGGGACCGGCCGGCGCAGGGCGAGCCGTTGTGGGACCTGCGGCCGTGGGACGGGCCGGGGCCGGCTTTGCATCGCCGGCCTGCGCCGCGCTGCCCCCTTCGCTGCCCCCTTCGCTAACCCTGCCGCCCCTGGCGGCGCTGGCCGGACGCGCATCGGGCAGGTGCCAGCGCGGCTTGCCGTCTTCAAAGCGGCAGCGGTGCAGGCGGCCGGCATGCCCGAAAGCGCCGGGCGCGGCGGCGAACTGCCCGACCTCGGCGGCGCTGCTGAGCAGGAGCAGCAGCGCGCCGTCGAAATCGCCGGGCCGCGCCAGGCCGGGCGCGGTGGCGCTGACCGGCTCCATGCCGCGAGCCTGCTCCGCGTCGATGAAGGCCTGCGCCAGGTCGCGGGTGCGAAAGGCCAGATAAGCGCTGGTGCCACGCGCGTCCACAGTGACGGCGCGCAGGGAAGCGCCGCCACCGGTGGCGCGCAGCGCGCTGCGCTGGATCAAATACAACTCGTCGTGCTCGATCATGTTGCCCTCGTCAATGACAGTGGAATGCAGACATCGAGCCGCAATGCCCGCCGTGCCTGGCGCGCTTGCGGCCCGGTGTGACCAAACGCGGCACACAGAGACAAAAAGCAGACCAGACGCGGATGCAGGCCGGGCCGGACAGCGGACCAAACACGCGTTCGCCGATACGCTCCTGGCGCACGCGCATGAAGGGTTCGAAGCCTGCGTTTCCGGGGTGAGTGTCCATAATTGCTGTTGTTGTTTCCTTGAATGCGGACGGCACTTGCACATCGGCCCATGCACCGCGGCCGCGGTCATTTCTGCAAGTCCGATACCAAAATTTTTGTTGCGCGCGGCGACAATCGGTGGGGCCGGTAGTTCCCTTGCCGCATCCCGAAGTGAAGTACGCGCGTAAGGCAGGCCACGCATGCGGGTAGGCGACAGCATCCGCATCTCCGGCGGCCCAAGGTGCCTGGCATGAAAATCGCAAACCACAATCTGGCCATCGCGATGGACATGCAATGGCTGCCGGTTGCCCGGCCTTACCTTTCCATGCAGGCGGCATGAACCCTGGAGCTGTGACATCCTTGGCGCAATCCACCTCACCCTTATGCCCTCATCATTGCCCGACAAGATCTAATGTCCCTGGATTTCGATTTTCACGACGTCTACCAGCACTCCCGGGTGTCGCTATGGATCGAGGACTACAGCGAGATCCGCCTCCGCCTCGAAGAAATCCGCGCCCGGGGCGTGATTGATCTGCAGGCCCATCTGGACGCGCATCCCCAGGAGATCGACGCGTGCATGGCCGCCATCAGGGTGTTGCAGGTCAACGACTACACGCTGAAGATATTCGGCGCGCCCACGCGCGAGGTGCTGTTCTCCAACCTGCATCGGGTGTTCCGCGACGACATGCGCCTGCACTTTCGCAAGGAGCTGGAAAATCTCTGGCAGGGCCGGCTGGAGATGGACATGGAGACCGTCAACTACGCGCTCGACGGCACCGCGCTGCACATGCAGCTCTCGCGCAGCATCCTGCCCGGCCACGAGCAGGACTGGACGCGCATCCTGATCTCGCTCACCGACATCGGCGAGCGCAGGCGCGCGATGGACCGCGCGGCGGACAACGAACGCTATGCGCAGGGCCTGTTCGAGCACTCGCCGGTCTCGCTCTGGGTCGAGGACCTGAGCGGGGTGAAGGCCTGGCTGGGCGGCCTGCGCCAAGCCGGCGTCGCCAACTTCGCGCGCTACATGGCCGACCATCCGCAAGCGGTGACTGAAAGCATGAAGCTGATCCGCGTGCGCGAGGTGAACCGCCAGACCCTGGCGCTATACCGGGCGACCAGCGCCGAGCAACTGGTGCGCGACCTGGAGCGCGTGTTCCGCGACGAGACGCGCGCGCTCTGGGAGGCCGAACTGCTCGACATGTGGAACGACCGGCTGGAATGCGAATACGAGGGCGTGAACTACGCGCTGGACGGCAGCCGCCTCGACATCGTGCTGCGTACCTCGCCCCTGCCCGGCGCGGAACGGAGCTGGGACCGCGTGCTGATCGCCATCTCCGACATCACCGCGCGCAAAAAGGCCGAGGCAAATGCCACCTTTCTGGGCACCCACGACGTGCTTACCGGGCTGCGCAACCGCAGCTATTTCGAGGAGCGGCGCGAGGTGATGGAAAAGGAGCAGCGCTACCCGGCGAGCATCGTGATGATCGACCTGAACGGCTTGAAAAAAGCCAATGACGAGGGCGGGCATGAGGTGGGCGACGCGCTGCTGCGCCGTACCGGCGCGGTGATCGCGAAGGTGGCGGACAAGAGCGACGTGGCCGCGCGCATCGGCGGCGACGAGTTCGCCCTGCTGCTGCCCTGCCAGGACGAGCAGGCCGCGCGCGCGAAGGCCGCGCAGATCGCCGCCCTGGTGGAGGCGGACAACCAGAGCCACAACGGAGCGCGACTGAGCCTCTCCGTGGGCGTAGCCACCGGGCATGCCGGCGAGATCCTGGAAGAAGTGCAAAAGCAGGCGGACAGGCATATGTACCAGGCCAAACGGGCGCATTACAGCGTCGCCGGCCCGCCGAGCGACCGGCGCGCCGGCTAGCCTGGCGGCGCCGGTTACCAGGGCAAGGCAAACCCCCGCCGGTGCGCTTGCCACAACCCGCCGGCGGGTCTTTCATTGTGCCCCCTGGACGGGTTTACATCGTGTGCCCGCCCGCCGCGGCGATCTGCTGGCCGTTGATCCAGTAGGAATCATCGGAAGCCAGGAACACGGCGATGCGCGCGATGTCTTCCGGCCGGCCGACGCGTCCCAGCGGCGTGCCCTTGAGCGCCATGTCGTGGAACTCGCTGCCCAGGATGCCGGCGCTGCTGGTGCCTTCGGTCTCGATCAGGCCGGGGTTGATGGCGTTGACGCGGATCTGGCGCGCCCCCAGTTCCTTGGAGAGCGCGACGGTGATCGAATCGATCGCACCCTTGGTGGCCGAGTAGATCGAGCCCATCGGCGCGGCCATCTTGCCGACCACCGAACCGATATTGATGATGGCGCCGCCCTTCGGCCCCATCAGGGCCACCGCGCCGCGGCTGGCGAGCAGGGTGCCGAGCACGTTGAGGTCGAAATGGCGATGGAACAGTTCGGGCGTGGTGCCTTCGAGCGGCGCGAACTCATAGATTCCGGCGCTGTTGACCAGCACGTCCAGGCGGCTCTGGTCTTTCCTGATCTGCGCGAATACGCGTTCGATGTCGGCGGGTTTGGAAAAGTCACCCTGGATCGCGCTGGCCTTGCCGCCCGCGGCGGCGATTTCGCTGACGGTCTTGTCGGCGCCGGCGGCACTGGTGGCGTAGTTGACGATCACGGTGGCGCCGGCGGCGGCCAGGTGCTTGGCGATGGAAGCGCCGATGCCCTTGGAGGCGCCGGTGACCAGGGCGATCTTGTTGGCTAGGGGTTTGCTCATGACGGTTCTCCGTACTGGTTGGATGCTTCGGAATTGCATCGATGAGCGCAATGTAGGCCTGCCTGATTGGAAGATAAATATCGACTAATCTACTTCTTTATCCATAATTATGGATAATTGGCAAATCCCCTGAAGGAACAAGCCCATGAACCAGTTGCTGTGCATCCGCGCCTTTGCCCGGGTGGTCGAGACGGGCGCCTTCACGCGCGCCGCCGATACGCTGGAGATGCCCAAGGCCACCGTCAGCAAGCTGGTGCAGGACCTGGAGGCGCACCTGGGCGCGCGCCTGCTGCAGCGCTCCACCCGCCGCCTGACGGTCACCGCCGACGGCCGCGACTACTACGAGCGCACCGCGCGCCTGGTGCGCGAGCTGGAGGACGTGGACGCGAGCTTCTCCGGCGCGCAGGCGCGGCCGCGCGGCAAGATCCGCGTCGACACCAGCGGCCAGCCGGGGCGCATGCTGATCATCCCCGCGCTGCCGGATTTTTTCGCCCGCTACCCCGACATCGGCATCGACCTGGGGGTGCGTGACCGCTCGATCGACCTGATCGGCGAGAACGTCGATTGCGTGATCCGCGGCGGGCCGATCAAGGACCTGGCGCAGGTGGCAAGGCCGCTGGGCGCCGCGGCCTGGAGCACCTGCGCGACGCCTGCCTACCTCAAGGCGTTCGGCGCGCCGCGCCACCCGCGCGACCTGCTCAAGGGCCATCGTATCGTTGGCTATCAAGTCGCCGATACCGGCCGCGCGATGCCCACGCGCTTCGAGCGCAACGGCCAGAAGTTCGAGTTCACCGGCCCGGCACAGCTCAATGTCAACGAGGGCGCGGCGCGCCTGGCCGGCGGACTGGCGGGGCTGGGGGTGTTCCAGACCTTCGACTTCGCGGTGCGCCCGCACATCGAGCGCGGCGAACTCGTTCCCGTCCTCACCCAGTGGAATCCGCCGCCCTACCCTTTTCACCTGATCTACCCGCCGAACCGGCACCAGAGCGCGCGACTGCGCGTGTTCGTCGACTGGCTGGTCGAGCTGTTCGCCACGCTGGACCTGAAGGCGCGCTAAGCTTGCGCTTCGACATCCAGGCGGCCGGTCCCTGCGTATTCCAGGTCCTGCGCCGCGGCGCGATGCCGGCCCAGCGCAATCCAACAACAAGGGAGACCCTCATGGCCAAGCTACTGGTGCTGTACAGCAAGCCCGCCAACCCGGCGACGTTCGACACGTACTACTTTTCCACCCACGTTCCGCTGGCCAAGAAGGTGCCCGGCCTGCGCAGCTATGAAGTGAACGTCGGGCCGGTGCTCACGCCCCAGGGCCCGGCAAACGTGCACCTGGCCGCGGTGCTCAGCTTCGATTCGATGGAGGCGATCCAGCATGGCATGTCCTCGCCCGCCGGCCAGGCTGCCGCGGCGGACCTGGCCAACTTCGCGCAAGCCGGAGTACAGTTACTGATGTTCGATACGCGCGAAGTCTGAACAGCAGCCTCCGCGCGCCGGGCAAGAAAAACCCCGGCACTCGGCCGGGGCCCACTTGCGGTGCGGCAGCCTAGGCAGCCAGCGCCGGGTAGTCGGTATAGCCCTTGGCGCCGGGCGTATAGAAGGTATCCATGTCCGGCGCGTTCAGCGCGGCGCCCTTGCGGTAGCGCTCCACCAGGTCCGGGTTGGAGAGAAAGGGCCGGCCGATGGCGACCAGGTCGCCCTGGCTTTGCTTGAGCGCCTGCTCGGCGCTGGCGGCGTCGAAACCGCCGGCGACGATGAAGCTGCCCTTGAAGGCGGCGCGCAGCTTCGTCTTGAAGTCAGCGGGCACGGCGGGCGCGCCCATCGCGGAGTGGTCGAGCACGTGCAGGTAGGCGAGCTTGAGTACGGAGAGTTGCTCCACCAGGGCGAGGTATTGCGCCTCCTGCTCGGGGAAGTGGCCGGTGCCGTTGAACACGCCGTGGGGAGACAGGCGGATGCCGACGCGCTGCGCGCCGATCGCCTCCGCCGTGGCGCGCACCACCTCCAGCACGAAGCGGTTGCGCTTCTCAATGCTGCCGCCGTAGGCATCGCCGCGCGTGTTCACATTGGCGTTGAGGAATTGCTCCAGCAGGTAACCGTTGGCGGCGTGCAGTTCGACGCCGTCGAAGCCGGCTTCCACGGCAAGCCTGGCCGAAGAGACGTATTCGTCCCTGGCGCGGGCGATATCGGCTTCGGTCATGGCGCGCGGCGCGGTATGGGGCAGCATGCCCTTGCCGTCGACGTAGATCTCGCCGGGCAGCACCGCGTCGGTCGGGCCGACCACTTCGGCACCGGCCGGCAGGTTGGCGAGGTTGCCGACCCGGCCGGTGTGCATCAGCTGGATGAAGATTTTCGCGCCTTCCTTGTGCACGGCCTGCGTCACGCCCTTCCAGCCTTGCGCCTGCGCCTGGTTGAACAGGCCGGGGATACGCGGGTAGCCCAGGCCGTTGGGCGAGGGGGACGTGCCTTCAGTGATGATCAGCCCGGCACCGGCGCGCTGGCCGTAGTACTCTGCCATCAGCGCGTTGGGCGTGTTGCCCTCGGCGCGGCTGCGGGTCATCGGCGACATGACAAAACGGTTTTTCAGTTGCAGGGGGGAAGCGAGATAGGGTTCGAAGAGCATGGCGGACCTTTTTATTGCATGGGGAAGGAATCGGGGCTGCCGGGCCGGAAGGCCGTGACGGCGTGCTGCGCATCTGGAGTTGGGGGAAAGCGATTTCAAGCACGCATTTCACGCGCCATACGCGGCAATTGCCTATTCCTCCGCCGCCCGCGCGTACAGCCAGGCAAGCCGCCTCCGGGGGAGATGGTTGCACGATCCTGCGCTGCCCTGGAAAGACCCAAGGAAATATTGATTAAGTGGGCGACAACCCCCTTAACAACCCCCCGATTTCAGAGAGAAGCCAGCTTCGCCTCTCGCGGTTTTCGGGACTTATTCAGCGCTTCTCCAAGAAATTTCCCACGATTTGTTATAACAATCGAAGCCGGCCGAGGCTTTTCAGCGGTATGCCCATCCTTCCATGGCCCTTGCGCACCGGCGCGAGGCGGCCGAGCGGGCGGCGCACTGCAGGCGTGCGCCGCCGGGCTGCAGACCTTTCGGGAAGGGGCGTGCAAGCGGCACTTGGATGCAAGCTGGTATGTGCATTGCTTTGTACCTCCCCGTGCGCCGCTTCCGGCGCCGCCACAAACAGGGGAAGCCACATGCAAAACCGCAGAACATTCATCAAGGCAGCAGGCAGCGCCGCCGTGGCGGCCGCGCTGCCCAAAAGCGCCTTTGCCGCCGACGTGGTCATCAAGGTCGGCACCCTCAAGCTGATTCACGCCATCACCCCGCATTTCTACGAGAAATTCACCCCGGCCGGCTACAAGGTGGAAGTGATCGCCTACGAGACCCCGACCGACGGCAAGAACGCGGTGGTCACCAAGTCGGTGGACTTCGGCGCCTACGGCATCGCCGCCGCCACCCTGGGCGGCGCGGCGGGCGAGCCGGTGGTGGTGATCGCAGCCCAGTGCAACAAGGGCATGGCGGTGATCGTCGGCGCCAAGAGCGGCATCAACACGGTGAAAGATTTGAAAGGCAGGAAGATCGCCATCCTGCCCGGTTCCACGCAGGAAGTGGTGATCCTCGACCGCTTCAAGCAGGAGGGCATGAGCATCAAGGACGTGACCCCGATACGCCTGGCGTTTTCCGAAATGCCGGCGGCCCTGGAGCGCGGCGACATCGACGCCTTTGTCGGCGCCGAGCCCGGCCCCTCGATCTCGGTCGCCAAAGGCGTGGGCAAGGTGCTGGAATTCCCCTACGGCACGCCCACCGGCACGCTCAACATGGTGATGACCACGCATGAAGACACGGTCAAGTCCAAGCCGGAGCTGATCAAGGTGTTCCTCGAAATCCACCGCAAGGCCACCGAGTTCGCGATGGGCAACCGCGGCGCGTTCGTCGATATGACGGTGGCCAAGCTGGGCCAGCCCAAGCCCACGGTCGAGATGGCCGCGCCCAATGTCGAACTGACCTGGGATGTGGACCAGGCCTGGGTGACGCGCGCACGCTACTATGGCTCGCAGATGCTGGAGATGAAGCAGATCCGCCAACTGCCGGACTACAACAAGTTCATCAATACCAGCTTTGTCGAAAACCTGCGCAAGCAGAAGATGTAAGGCGCGGGAGACCGGTGTGCGTGATGCACGTTCAGGCAGAGCGCCTTTCGCGCATCCGCGCAGCTCTCCGGCTCCTTCATCCCGCGCCTGCCTGCCGGCGGAGCGCGTCCGAGCGCGTATCATGCCCCGGACCTTGCATTCAACGCTCGGGCCAGCCCAACCTGCGGCCGGGCACCGGCACGCTGAAGAACAGATCCCAACGTCCCCATGAACCCCCTGCACAACCTCCGCATGCTCACCCGCTATACCGCGTGGACCGATGAGAAGCTCTTCGCCGCCTTGCAGGCGCTGCCCGAGGGCGCACCGGCGGCGAAAGGAACGGGCTTCGGCAGCATGATCCACACCCTCAACCACTCGCTGGTGGTCGACCTGATCTGGCGCGCCCACCTGGAAGCAAAGGCGCACGGCTTCACCACCCGCAACACCGAGACCCTGCCGAGGCTTGCCGGGTTGCGCGCCGCGCAAGCCGAGCAGGATGCCTGGTTCATCGCCTATGCGGACGCACTCACCCCCGAGGCGCACGACGAGATGATCCACTTCAATTTCGTCGACGGCGGCCCGGGCGAGATGACGCGCGGCGAGATGCTGCTGCACGTGATCAACCACAAGACCTACCATCGCGGCTTTGTCTCCGAGATGATGTTCCGGTTGCCGGTGAAGGCGCCGATGATGGACCTGCCGGTGTTCCTGCGCGATGCGCCCGCGCATCTCACCCTGCGCGGCGGGACCGCCGCATGAGCACCGCCGCCCTGCCCTCCAGCGTACCCGCCAAGCTGCTCGGCGTGATGAAAATGCTGGTGTTGCCGCTGCTGCTGGTACTGGCCTGGCACATCGCCGTCAAGGCCACCGGCACGCGCCTGGTGCCGCCGCCGCGCGACGTCGGCGTGATGCTGTGGGACTTCTCGTTCGGCGGCATCTACGACGACGCCTACAGCAAGACCATCCTCAAGCATTTCTGGGCCTCGGTGCAGCGCGTCTACGGCGGCTTCGGGGCGGCGGCGCTGATCGGTGTTCCTCTCGGCCTGATCATCGGCCGGGTCAAGCTGGTGCGCGAGTTCGTCGACCCAACTTTGCAACTGCTGCGGCCGGTGCCGGTGACCGCGTGGCTGCCGCTGTCGATGATCTTTTTCGGCCTGGGGCCGCGCGCGGCGATCTTCCTGGTGTTCCTCGGCGCCTTTTACCCGATCGTGCTCAACACCACCTTCGGGGTGCGTTCGGTCGATACCAAATTGTTTGAGGCCGCCGCCATGCTCGGCTGCAACGGCTCTTCCCTGTTCCGCCAGGTGGTGCTGCCGGCCGCCCTGCCCGCCATCCTCAACGGCCTGCGCCTGGGCCACGGCTTCGCGTGGATATTGATCGTGGTCGGCGAGATGACCGGGGTGCAGGAGGGCCTGGGCGCGGTGATCATGGACGCGCGCATGCTCTCGCGCGCCGATCTGGTGATCGCGGGGATGATCGTGATCGGCATCGCCGGCTTTGTCTCGGACCGCATCCTGGTCGCCATCAACAACTACCTGCTGCGCTGGAGCCCGCAACACCATGTCTGATGCCGAAGACCTCGCGAACCTGGCGGCGCGCGTGGCCGAGCGCCAATTGCACGGCCCCGACTTTACCGTGCCGACGCGCTCGGGCATCCGCGCCCAGCCGCTCACCACCATCGACCTGGAAGGGACGCGCGCCAAGTCGATCCTGTCGATCGACCACGTCTGCAAGCGCTTTTCAGTCGGCACGCAGACAGTCGAAGCCCTGCGCGATGCGACCCTTGAGATCAGCAAGGGCGAGTTCGTCTGCCTGATCGGCGCCTCGGGCTGCGGCAAGTCCACCCTGCTGCGCATCATCGCCGGCTTCGAATCCGCCACCAGCGGCACCGCCTCGATGTATGGCACACCGATCAAGGGCCCAGGCCCGGAACGCGGCATGGTGTTCCAGGACTATGCCCTGTTCCCCTGGCTGACGGTACGCGAGAACATCGCCTTCGGCCCCAAGCAGCGCGGCCTGCTCGGGGCCGGCCTGCGCGACCACGCGGCGCGCTACATGGACATGGTGGGCCTCACCAAGTTCTCCGACTACTTTCCCCAGCAGCTCTCGGGCGGCATGAAGCAGCGCGTGGCGATCGCCCGCGTACTGGCCAACGATTGCGAAGTGCTGCTGATGGACGAACCGTTCGGTGCGCTCGACGCCTTGACGCGCGAAAAGCTGCAGCAGGACCTGCTCGATATCTGGACCAAGACGCAGGTCACGGTGATCTTCGTCACCCATTCGGTGGAAGAGGCGGTACTCCTTTCCAACCGCGTGGTGGTGATGACCGCCGGGCCGGGGCGCATCGAGCACGACACGCCGATCAGCCTGACGCGTCCGCGCGACGTATCGGCGCCGGACTTCAACGCGATGCGCCGCGGCATCACGCAGTTCCTGAGCAGCCATCTCGCCCCGCCGGGCTGAGCGTACCCCTCAGCCGGGCAATCCCGCCAGTTCCCGCTTCATCCACTCGATGAACACCTTGGTGCGCGCCGGCAGCAGGCGCGCATGCGGATAGACCACGTTGATGGGCCGCGCCGGCGGCTCGTATTCCTCCAGCACGACGCGCAGCTTTTTCTCGCGCACGTAGGGCGCGGGCTGGTAGGAGAGGAACTTGCCCAGGCCGACGCCGGCCACGCAGGCCTGCACCGCGGGGGCGGCCTGGTTGAATTCGAGATTGCCTTTCACCTGCAGAACGAAAGATTTGCCTTTCTCCTCGAACATCCAGCCACCGGTCGAGGCGGCGCCCACCGGGGTGAAGCGCATGCAATTGTGCCCAAGCAGATCGCGCGGATGTTTCGGGGTGCCATGGCCGCGCAGATAGGCGGGGCTGGCGACCACGACGCGGCGCAAGGCGCCAACCTGCTGCGCCACTAGGGTCGAGTCTTCCAGTTCGCTGATGCGGATGCCGACGTCGATACCTTCTTCCAGCAGGTTGACCACGCGGTCGTAGAGCAATAGCGTGCAGCGCATTTTCTCGTAACGCTGCACGAAGCGGGTGACGGCGGGCGCGACGTGCATCTGGCCGAACAGCACGGGCGCGGTGATGGTGAGCTGGCCGCTCGGTTCGGCGGCGCCGATGGTCAACGCATCCTCGCCCTCCTCCACGGCCGTCAGTATCTGCTGGCAAGTGGCCAGGTAATGCTTGCCTTCCTCGGTGAGCGAGATTCGCCGCGTGGTGCGGTTGATCAGGCGCACACCGAGATGCGCTTCCAGCGCGGCAAGCGAGCGCACCACCGCCGGCAGGGACGAGCCGAGCTCCACGGCCGCGGCGGTGAGGCTGCCGGCCTCGGCGATGCGCACGTAGGTCTGCATGGTTTTGAGTCGGTCCATGCCCGCATATTAATCCGATTTATGGAGTAGTCAAATGCATTTGACCCCATTTATTGCGGTCGGCTAGGCCCCCACAATGCAGGCATCCGATCGCCACTCACCCACCAGGAGACCTATATGTCCGCCACCGCCCGCTCCACCCAGCCGATCCGCTATCACGGCTTCTTCCTGTCCGGCCATTCGCACCGCGTCGAGCTGTTCCTGAACCTGCTGGGGCTCCCCTACGAAACCATTGCGGTGGATATGCCCAAGGGCGCGCACAAGCAGCCGGATTTTCTTGCCCTCAACACCTTCGGCCAGGTGCCGGTGATCCAGGACGGCGAGATCACGCTGGCCGATTCCAACGCCATCCTGGTCTACCTGGCGACACGCTACGGCGACGAGCGCTGGCTGCCGCGCGACGCCGAGGGCGCGGCGCGGGTGCAGCGCTGGCTGTCGGTGGCGGCGGGCCAGGTGGCTTTCGGCCCGGCCGCGGCGCGCCTGGTGGTGCTCTTCAAGGCACCGCACAACCACGAGGACGTGAAGAACCGCGCCCATGCGCTGTTCACGGTGATGGAGCGCGAGTTGCAGGAGCGCCCCTTCCTGGCCGGCACGAACGCGACCATCGCCGATATCGCCAACTACACCTACATCGCCCACGCGCCCGAAGGCGGGGTATCGCTGGAGGCGTACCCGAAGCTGCGCGCCTGGGTTGCGCGCATCGAGGCGCTGCCCGGCTTCACGGGGATGAAAAAGTCGCCGGTGGCACTGGCGGCCTAGCAAGGCAGTTCAACCCGCATGGCGGCCGCGCCGCCATGCGCAGCACGAAAGGAGCATCCCATGTCCAACCTCAGCCAAACCCCGGCCAACGACACGCCCTACACCGGCCCCTGGCACGAAGGCGAGCGCGCCCTGCAGGCGCGCGACGGCGTGCGCGAGATGATGGAGGAAGTCGGCCAGCGCGTGCTGCGCAACTACATGCCCGAGCAGTACCGCGGCTTCTTCACCCAATTACCTTTCATCATCACCGGCAGCGTCGATGCGCAAGGCCAGCCCTGGGCCGGTGTGCTGGCCAATCGGCCGGGCTTTGTCGCTTCGCCCGATCCGCAGCACCTGCGCATCACGGCGGCGCCGCTGCTCGGCGACCCGCTGGCCGGCAACCTGTTCCCGGGCGCGGCCATCGGCCTGCTCGGCATCGAGCCGCATACGCGCCGGCGCAACCGCATGAACGGCATCGTCGAGCATATCGAGCCGGAGGCGTTCACGGTGCGCGTGGTGCAAAGCTTCGGCAACTGCCCCAAGTACATCCAGGCGCGCAAGCCGGAGTATGTGGACGAGCACCCGGACCATGCCGGCACCATCCATCGCAGCGCCGCGCTGGATCCGGCCGCGCAAGCGATCATCGCCCGCGCCGACACGTTTTTCATCGCCACCGCCCACCCGGGCGCGGCGCATGAGGCGGCCGGCGCGCCGCGCTCGCATGGCGTGGATGTGTCGCATCGAGGCGGCAAGCCCGGCTTCGTGCGCATCGAAACGGATGCGCAGGGCAACAATGCGCTGACGGTGCCGGACTTCACCGGCAACCAGTTCTTCAACACCCTGGGCAACCTGCAGGTCAATCCGCGCGCCGGCCTGCTGTTCATCGATTTCGACAGCGGCGACCTGCTTTACGTCGCCGTGGAAGGCGAGGTGGTCTGGGAGGGGCCGGAACTGGCGGGCTTTGCCGGCGCGCGCCGGCTGATGCGCCTGAAGGTGGGAAGCGTGCAGCGCACCGAAGCCATCCTGCCGCTGCGCTTCGGCACGGCGGCGCAATCCCCCTTCCTGGAAGCAACGGGAACCTGGGGTTGATCAGGCCTCCCGGGGTTTCGCAACTACGCGGGGTGGCCGATCACCCGGTGGATCATTTCGAACAGCTCCACCGGCGAGGAGGTCGCCCCGTTGCCTTCGGAGCGCAGCACATCTTCGCGATAGCGCTCCAGGTAACGGGCCGAGGAAAACACGTAGACCGGCAGGCGCGAGCCCGCCGCGCGCAATGCGCTGATCAGGTCCAGCCCGGCGCGGGCGTGGAAGCTGCCGTTCTCGTTGCGGCCCATGTCGGTGATCACCAGCGCGAACGGCAGGCGGCTGGCCTGCCCCAGGGCTTCCTCGGTGGTCTTGGCCTCCACCACTTCGATGCCCTCGGTGCGCAGGCGCGCCACCTGGAAGGCGACGTTGGCGGGCACGTCGTCGACCCAGAGGATGCGGCGCGGCGGCGGCGCAAAGGGTACGGCGGGCGGTTCGATGCGCGGCTCCGCATGGGCGGGCACAGCGGCTGGTGGCGCTGCTTCGGGCAATGCGGCGGGCGGCAATGGAGGTGAGATGGCGGGCGGCGCCGCGTCGGGCGCGTGTACCTGCCCGAGCTGCCGGCGCAGCTCCTCGACCTTCTTCTGCAGGTCCGCCACCTGGGTGGCGAGCTGGTCGGAGACGTCCTGCACCGTCACCTCCATCTCGCCGACCCTGACCTTGAAGCCGCGCGATTCGATCACCCGCATCACGGCCGGATAGAACAGCCAGAGCACGTAGATGGCCAGGAGCGGCCAAGCGACCTTGCTAATACCCTCCAGCACAGCGGCGAGATTCTTCAGGTCCCATTCCATGTGTTTTCCCTCGCGCGCCTGCGCATGGCGGCGCGGCGCTGTTTTGCATCCCCGCGAAGAGGCCGCGGGCGTGGGGAGTTTAACGCGCCTCCGGCAGTTCGAACCAGAAGGTCGCGCCGCGGCCCGGATTGTTCAGATAGCCGATACGCCCGCCGCAACCTTCGACGATCGCCTTGCAGTACGACAGGCCCAAACCGGCGCCGCCCTGCGCGCGCGTATGCGACGCGTCGGCCTGCGCGAACTTGCCGAAGATGCGGCTGGCGAATTGCGGCGGCACGCCCGGCCCTTCGTCGCTGACCATGAAACGCACCACCGCGTCACGGCGCTCGGCGGCCATGATCACGGCGCCTTGCGCGGGAGAGAACTTGAGCGCATTGTCGATCAGGTGCAGCAGCACCTTGTGGACCCAGCGCGCGTCGGCCTTGACCAGCACGCTGACCGGCAGGTCGGCCATGCGCAATTGCTTGGCCGCAGCCTGGGCGGCAGCCTGCTCGCTCTGCACCGCGGCGCGCAGCAGCTCGCGCGCATCGACCGCTTCCGGGTTGAAGCTGATGCCGCCTGACTCGATCTTCTGCAGGTCGAGGATGGTGTCGATCAACTGGTGCAGGCGGTCGGCCGACTGCGCCGCCATGTTGACCAGGGTCTTGGAGGCGTCGGGCAATTCGCCGCCGACCCCGGCCTGCAAGGCCTCGACAGCGCCGATCACGCTGGTGAGCGGCGTGCGCAACTCGTGGCTGACGGTGCTGATGAAATCGTCCTTGATGGTCTCAAGCGCCCGGCGCTCGGAGATGTTGCGCAGGAACACCACCATGCGCCGGTCGCCGGCCTCGAACAGTCCGGGCGTGCCGCCCTCCCCGCCCATCTCGGCAAGCGCCGCCTCGACCGGCACCTCGCGTCCGTCGCGGGTGAGGATGGCGTCTTCAAACCGCCGCCAGTTGCGGCCGATGATACCGTCGAGAAAATAATGCGCGATCTCCTGGCGCAACTCCTCGCGGCGGTCTTCCGGCTGCAAGGAGGCGATCTCCATCCCCACCAGTTCCTGTGCGCTGTAGCCGAACAGGCGCGCGGCCGACGGGTTGGCGAAGCGCACCTTGCCGCGCGCGTCGAAAATCAGCACGGCGTCGATGGAGATTTCCCAGATGGCGCGGTACAAGGCCTCGTTAGTGCGAATGCGCCGGCGCAAATTGGAAAGGTAGGAGGCGATCCACCCGGTCCAGGGCAGGGCTACCACCAGAAAGAACCCTTGCAGCACGTCCAGGGTCGGATTGGCGCGCAGTGGGTCGACAAAGCGCCCCGCGTAGGCCGAGAGCGCGTAACACATCACCGTATACACCGACAGGATCACGTAATCGCGCAGCACGAAGCGGAAGGCATAGAACATGACCGCGGCGAAGTACAGCAGCATCAGCAGCGGCCGCGCGGGCGCGCAGTGCGCCATTACGAAGCTGGTGACCGCGATCGCACTGCCTGCCTGCGGCAGCAAAAGCGTAGGATCGGCAAAACGCAGATTCAGGCCGGTGCGGAACAGTGCGTAAAAAGCGCCCATGAATGCCAGCGTCATCGCCGCGGCCACCAACAGGACGTTGATGTTGATCAGACCTGCAACATAGCAGGCAAAGAACAGCGCAAGCGCCACGACGGAGGTGGCGGCGGCGAGAAAAAATCGCTTGATGCGCAGTTGCTGCGCCTCTTCCTGAGAGAGGCGCGCCGATAGCGGAGAGGTGCGCAATGACGCGGCGGCGGCGTCGCTCATTTCACCTGCTTCCGTTTCAAGCGTCATTCCCATGCCCTAATGGTAGTGCAAGTCCCGGCAAGGGCATATAGCACAAAGAGCCTATTTGCATGCTGCGTGGTCTATGGCAGGATCGGATCACGACAAACGAGAACAGCGGCGAAAACGGCAACCGCGACGGCAATCGAACAGCGCAAGATCGGCCCGGCGAATTTGTCGGCCAAACCGGTGCCGCCCCAACCCCCGTCAACTAGCCCAGGGCCACCAGGCCCGGCCCGACAGCGCCCACCAGGGTGGTCACCAGGCCCAGGCACAGGTTCACGGTAACCAGCATGCGGATCTGCGCCAGCGCGGCGCCCGCGGCAGGCCAGTCCGAAGCGGCCACGGCGGCGGACAGGCGCTTGTAGGGAACAAAACGGATGTGTCCGAAAATCGCCATCATCACCAGCCCGAGGGCGAACATCGCATGGACATAAGGCGGCACGGCGAACATGCCGCGGTCGTGGCCGAGGATCATCATCATGCCGATGCCCGAAGCAAGGATCAGGACGATGGAGCCCTCGACCCAGGAGAAAAACCGGCCAAGCGCGGCGGCCATCAGGCGCAGGCGTTCGGGCGGCTGCAGGATTTCGGCGGCGGACGGGCGCAAGGCGAAGTGGGCGAAGAACATCCCCCCGATCCAGACGATGACTCCGAGCAGGTGCGCCAGCAACAGCAGGCGAAAGGTCAAAGCAGCTCCCCGAGAATGTGCTTGACCGGGGCGAAGCTTTTGCGGTGCGCCGGGCAGGCGCCATGCTCGCGGATCATCGCCAGGTGCAACTGCGTGGCATAGCCCTTGTGCTGCTCGAAGGCGTAATGCGGATATTCGCGCGCCAGGCCCACCAGTTCGCGGTCGCGCGCCGACTTGGCGAGGATGGAGGCCGCCGAGATGGCGCCCACCAGGGCGTCGCCCTTGATGATGGCGCGCGCGATATAGGGCACGAGAGGCACGAAATTGCCGTCCACCCACACTTCGTCGGGGGTGATGAGCAGCTTTTCCACGGCGCGGCGCATCGCCAGCATGGAGGCGTGGAAAATGTTCATGCGGTCGATCTCTTCGACCGAGGCCGAGGCGATACCGAAAGCCAGCGCGTCGGTCTGGATCTTCACCGCCAGGCGTTCGCGGGTGGAGGCATTGAGCTTTTTCGAATCGTCCAGGCCGCGGATCGGCTTTTTCGGGTGCAGCACCACGGCGGCGGCATAGACCGGGCCGGCGAGCGGACCACGCCCGGCCTCGTCGACCCCGCAGATCAGCAGGCCGCGGCTTGAAGGCGCCTTGCGCAAGGGCTTGACCTTGCGCGACGACTTGTCGATGCCCCAGAGCAGATCATGCTGCGGCTCGCCTGAGGCGGCCTCATCCAGCTCCGCCGGGGGAAGGGGATCATGCATGCGCGCGATTTTAACCCTCTCCGGGGAAACCTGCGGGCAGTACCGGGCCGCCGCGGGAGGCTTGATGCCACGCCCCGCGCGCAGCCCGGATTCAGGGGAAGAACGCGCCCACCACCGCTTCGGCGGCGCGCTGCGCCATGCCCTGGCGCAATTGCTGGTGCAACTGCGTGAAACGCGCGGCGATGCGCGCACGCGCGGCGCCGTCATCGAGAAGGTTGCCGAGCGCCTGCGCCAGGTTCTCCGGGCTGGCGTCGTGCTGCAGGAACTCGGGCACGATGAATTCGCCGCACAGGATGTTGGGCAAGCCGACATAGGGCAGGTACGCCATGCGCCGCATCATCTGGTAGGTGAGCGGCGCCATGCGATAGGCGATCACGTGCGGGCGCTTGAAGAGCGCGGTCTCCAGCGTGGCCGTACCGCTGGCCACCAGGGCGACGTCGCACGCCGCCAGCGCGCTGTGCGAGTCGCGCGGCGCGGCGGTCCAGGCCAGGGCCTCGCCTTGCGCGCCCGCCGCGGCGACGCAGGCCTGCCATTGCGCCTCGGTGTATTCGCTGGCCAGGGGCACCACGAAGCGCACCCGTGGATGGGTCTGGCGCAGGCGCAGCGCCGTGGCCACGTAGCGCTCGCCCAGGTACCTGAGTTCGGACTGGCGGCTGCCGGGCAGCAGGGCCACTACCGGCCCCTCCAGGGGCAGGCCGAGCTTGCGGCGCGCCTGCGCCTGGTCGGGCTCAAGAGGAATCACGTCTGCCATCGGATGGCCGACATAGGTGGCGGCCACGCCCGCCTGACGATAGATCGCTTCCTCGAACGGAAGCAGGCACAGCATATGGTCGACCGCGTCCTTGATCTTGGCCATGCGCCCGCCGCGCCAGGCCCAGAGCGAGGGGCTGACGAAATGGGCGACAGAAATGCCGGCGGCGCGCAGTTGCGCCTCCAGGCCGAAGTTGAAGTCCGGCGCGTCCACGCCGATGAACAGATCCGGCTTGTCCGCCTTCAGGCGCCGCGCCAGTTGCTTGCGGATGCCGGCGATCTCGCGGTAATGGCGCAGCACCTCGACATAGCCGAACACGGCCAGCTTCTCGCTCGGCCACCATGCCTTGAAACCTTCGGCCTGCATGCGCGGCCCGCCGATGCCGACAAAACGCGCGCCGGGCAGGCGGGACTTGATCGCGGCCATCAGGTGCGCCGCCAGCAGGTCGCCGGAGGCTTCGCCGGCGACCAGGGCAATGGTTGGACCGGCGGACGCGCTAGCGGGCGAAGTGGTGGACGAAGTAGTGGAAGAAGCGGCGGTGGAAGAAGCGGCGGCGCTCATGCGGCGCGCACGGTCAGCGGATGATGCCGCGCGTGGAAGCGGCGAAGAAATCGAGGAAGAGTTGCAGTTCGGGCTGGGCCGGCGCCAACGCTTCCAGTTCGGCGCGCGCCGCCTCCACCGTGTGGCCGGAGCGGTAGATGATCTTGTAGGCGCGGCGCAGGTTCTCGATCTGCTCGGGCGTGAAGCCGCGGCGCTTCAGGCCCTCGGTGTTGACGCCGTAGGGCGCGGCAGGGTCGCCGGAGCACATCACGTAGGGCGGCAGGTCCTTGGACAAGGCCGAGCACATGCCGCTCATCGCGTGCGCGCCGATTTTCACGAACTGGTGGATGCCGGTCATGCCGCCAATGATCGCCCAGTCGCCCATGTGCACGTGGCCGGCGAACTGCACGCTGTTGGCGATGATCACGTTGCTGCCGATCTGGCAGTCGTGCGCGACGTGCACGTAGGCCATGATCCAGTTGTCGCTGCCGATGCGCGTGACTCCCGCGTCCTGCGCGGTGCCGCGGTTGAAGGTGCAGTACTCGCGGATGGTGTTGCGGTCGCCGATCTCCAGTTTGGTCGGCTCGCCGGCGTATTTCTTGTCCTGCGGGTCGCCACCGATCGAGCAGAACTGCCAGATGCGGTTATCGCGGCCGATACTGGTGCCGGTCTCGATCACGCAGTGCGGACCTACCCTGGTACCGGCGCCGATTTTCACGCCGGCACCGATCAGGGTGTAGGCACCGACTTCGACGCTTGCGTCCAGTTCTGCCGCGGGATCGATGATCGCGGTGGGATGGATGTTCGCCATGCGCTCTTACACCTCGACGTTGCGCACGGTGCACATGATCTCGGCCTCGCTGGCGATCTGGTCGTCCACCTTGGCCTCGCATTTGAACTTCCACAGGCCGCGCGACTGGCGGCCCAGGGTGACGTGCAGGTGCAGCTGGTCGCCCGGCACCACCGGCTTCTTGAAGCGCGCGCCGTCGATGCCGACGAAAAAGTACACCGAGTTCTCGTCGGGCTTGGTTTCCATCGACTTGAACGAGAGCAGCGCCGCGGCCTGCGCCAGCGCCTCGATGATCAGCACGCCGGGCATCACGGGGTAGCGCGGGAAATGGCCGGGGAAGAAAGGCTCGTTGAACGAGACGTTCTTGAGCGCGTGGATGCGCTCGCCCGGCACCACTTCCAGCACCCGGTCGACGAGCAGGAAGGGGTAGCGGTGCGGCAGGTGCTTGAGGATGGCGTTGATGTCCATGCTGTCCATGATGGGGCCCGTGGCGTGGTGGTTTGGACGAAGGTTTGTTTTATTGGCCGGGAGCGGCGCCGCCGCGTTCGGCGAGGCGTTTTTCCAGCTCGCGGAGGCGTTCTTCCATGCGCGCCAGGTTGCGCACCAGCGCGGCGGTCTTCAGGTATTCGCGGTGCGGCGCGTTCGGGAACGAGCCGCTGTAGGTGCCTGGCTCCAGAATCGATTTGGTGACCAGGGTATCGACCGAGATGTGCACTCGGTCGGCGAGTTTGAGGTGGCCGAGGATCTTCGCGGCGCCGGCGATGGTGCAGTAACGGCCGATGTCGGCGCTGCCGGCGATGCCGACGCAGCCGGCGATCGCGGTGTGCGCGCCGATGCGCACGTTGTGGCCGACCTGGATCTGGTTGTCGAGCTTGACGCCCTCCTCGATCACCGTGTCGGTGAGCGCGCCTCGGTCGATGGTAGTGCCGGCCCCGATCTCGACATCGTCGCCGATGGTCACGCTGCCGGTCTGCGGAATCTTGATCCAGCGGCCGTCCTCGTTGGCGAAGCCGAAGCCGTCGCCGCCGATCACCGCACCGGCCTGGACGATCACGCGCGCGCCGATGCGCACGCGCGGATAGATCGTGACGTTCGGATAAATGATGCTGCCCACGCCGATCTCCACGTCCTCGCCGATCGCCACATGCGCGCCGATCGACACGCCCGCGCCCAGGCGCGCGGAAGGCGACACGCTGGCCGTCGGGTGGATGCCGGGCGCCTGCGGCAGGTACGGATCGAGAATCTGCGCGATGCGCGCGAAGCAGGCGTAGGGATTGTCGTGGATCAGGCGCGGCGCGCCGGTCAGGTCGGCGGCGGCGGGCGCCAGGATCACCGCGCTGGCGCGCGTTGCGGCGACCTCGGCACGCAGCTTTGGATTGGAAAGAAAGGTGATGTCGCCCGGACCCGCGCTCGCAAGAGGCGCGACGCGCGAGACCCGCAAATCAGCGTCGCCCAGCAGGCGCGCACCGGTGCGCTGCGCCAGGTCGGCCAGACTCACTTGCTTCGGGCTGGAGGCGTTGCGCGAGGGCATGGTAGGCGCTGGATTCGGGCGGCGCCATCGGGGGCGCCGGCGGAAACTCCGGTGATTGGGACTTCAACGTTGATCGGAACGCGACGAGATGCCGGCACATGGGCGGCAGCGGCACGCTCGGCGCGGCACCGGCGGGGATGTCCGCTTGGGCAGGGGCCTGGGCCCATCCACTCCGGCACCACCGAAGCGGCCGCGCCTGCCCGCGCGGCTGATCAACTGCTCCGCGCCTTATTTGGCGTCGGACATTGCCTTGATGACTTTATCCGTGATGTCGATCTTCGGGCTGGCGTAAGCCCATTCCTGGAACACCATGTCCAGCGCATCCCGTTCCGCGACGGTCTTGATCGCACGGTTGGCGGCGGCCATCACTTCGGCGTACTCGGCCTGCTGGCGCTGCGTCATCTCGTCACGCAGGTCGCGCTGGCGGCGCTGGAATTCGCGATCCATGTCGGCCAACTGGTTCTGGCGGTCACGGCGCTGGCTTTCGCTCAGGGTGACGCTTTCCTTGTCGTACTTCTCGCTGGCGGCGCGCACGCGGTTGGCCAGTTCGCCCAGGTCCGTTTCCTTTTTCTTGAACTCGGTTTCCAGGCGCTTTTGCGCATTCTTGGACTGCGGCGCTTCCGCAAGGATGCGCTGGATATTGACTACCGCAACCTTGCCTTGCTGCGCCATCGCCGGCATGGCGGACGCGCTTGCAAGAACAGTCATCAAAATCAACAAAATTCGCTTCAAAATGCATGCTCCAAAAAACGGAATCCCGCTATTGTGCCACGTTCGCAGCGGCCCGGCGAGCCGCCTTCCTGGCCCCGCGCGAACCCGGCGAACCGCCGGGCCCGGATCAGAACGTGGTGCCGACGGTAAATTGCAGATGCTGGACGCGGTCGCCGTCCTTGCGGTTCAGGGGCAGTGCATAGCTGATCGACAGCGGCCCGAACGGCGACTGCCAGTTCAGGCCGATACCGGTCGAATAGCGCATGCCGGGAATCCAGGTGCCGCCGGTGCCGAAGATCTGGCCCATGTCCACGAAAGCGGACAGGCGCAGGGAACGGTCCTTGACCAGGCCCGGGAAGGGGAACAGGAATTCCGCCGACCCGGTGACGCGGCGCTCGCCGCCCAGGATCGAGTCGTCGGTATCGCGCGGTCCCAGCGAGTTGGTGTCGAAGCCGCGCACCGAGCCGATACCGCCGGCGTAGAAGCGCTTGAAGGTCGGCAGCGGCTTGCCATCGAAACCCTTGCCATAGCCGCCTTCGCCGCGCAGGTAGAGGGTATAGAGCTTGCCCAGCGGAATGTACCAGCGCTGCAGGTAGGTCAGCTTGGCATAGGTCAGGTCGCCGCCCGGAACGCCGTACTCCAGGCCGGCGTTCTGGAAGCGCCCTTCGCGCGGCGCCAGGGCGCTGTCACGGGTGTCGCGGTACCAGTTGACGGTCAGCGGGTAGGTGGTGGCGCTGGCGCCGAAGGTGGCGACATAGTTCACCAGGCGTGACGGCGCGTTGCCCCCGAGGTTGTACAGGGTATGGTCCACCGCCAGGCCGAACACGAACGTGTCCTTCGGCGTGTAGGGGTAGCCGAAACGCACACCGGCGCCATAGCTGGATGTGCTGTAGTCGCCCAGGTTCACATTGAAGGCGTTGAAGTCGCGGCGATAGATGTCAAAGCCGCGCGAGACGCCGTCGATGGTGAAATACGGGTCGGTATGCGAGATCGAGTAGACCTTGTTGGTGCTGCCGGTGGACAGCGCCACCGAAAGGGTCTTGCCGCTGCCGAAAATGTTGGCCTGCGAAATCGAGGTCTGCAGCACCAGCTTGTCGGCGCTGGAGAAGCCGGCACCCAGAAGCAGCTGGCCGGTGGGCTTTTCCTCGACCTTGACGTTGACGTCGATCTGGTCGGGCGAGCCGGTCACGGCGGGCGTCTCGATCGCCGTGTCCTTGAAGTAGTCCAGCCGGTCGAGGCGCTTTTTCGACTCGGTGATCTTTTCGCCGTCGTAGTAGGAACCTTCAAGCTGGCGCATTTCGCGGCGGATCACCTCGTCGCGGGTCCGGGTGTTGCCGGCGATGTTGATGCGGCGCACGTAGACGCGGCGCGCCGGGTCGATAAACAGGGTGAAGGCGACGGTCTGCTTGTCGCGGTCGACCTCGGGCACCGCGTTGGCATTGGCGAAGGCATAGCCTTCGTTGCCCAGGCGGTCCTGGATCTTCTTGGTGGTGCTGGTCATCTTCTCGCCGTTGTAGACATCACCCGGCTTGAGTTCGATGAGTTTTTTCAGCTCGGCCTCGGAGACGATCATTTCCCCGGCCAGCTTGATGTCGGAAATCGTGTACCTCTTGCCCTCGGAGATGCCGACGGTGATGTAGATGTCCTTCTTGTCCGGCGTGATCGATACCTGGGTCGATTCGACCGCGAATTCGAGGTAGCCGCGGTTCAGGTAGAAGGACTTGAGGGTTTCCAGGTCGGCGGTGAGCTTCTGCTTGGAGTACTGGTTGTCCTTCGAGTACCACGAGAGCCAGCCTCCTTCGGAGAGCTCGATCTGTTCGAGCAGCTCGGACTCCTTGAAGGCACGCGCGCCGACGATGTTGATCTTGCGGATCTTCGCCACGTCGCCTTCGACGATGGTGAAGTTGATGCCGACGCGGTTGCGCTCCAGCGGTGTGACGGTGGTCTTGATCTCCACCGAGTACAAGCCCTTGGAGAGGTACTGGCGCTTGAGTTCCTGTTCGGCGCGGTCGAGCACGGCACGATCGAAGATGCGCCCCTCGGCCAGGCCGGACTCGCGGTTGATCTTCTTGACCTGGTCCTTGTCGAAGGCCTTCAGGCCGCTGTAGTCGACGGTGGCGATCGCCGGGCGCTCATCGATGGCGACGATCAGCACATCGCCTTCCACCTCGATGCGCACGTCCTTGAAAAAGCCGGTGGCGAACAGGGCCTTGATCGCCTGCGAGGCCTTCTCGTCGGTCATCTGCTCGCCGACCTTGACCGGCAGGTAGCTGAACACGGTACCGGCCTCGGTACGCTGGATGCCTTCGACGCGGATGTCCTTCACGATGAAGGGATCGAAAGCGAACGCCGTCGCCGGCAGCAGCAACAGGGGCGTCAGGACGCGAGCAAAAAGGGAGCAAACGGGGGGCATTACGCGCAAAGGGCGCATCGTACTTGATCTTTGCAGGAAATCAGCCGGCCAGGAGCCGGTTTATGTCGTTATACAGGGCGAGCACCATCGACACCGCGACGACAATCAGCCCGAATTTGAACCCGATCTCCATCACCCGCTCGGAGACCGGCTTGCCACGTATGATTTCGGCGAGATAATACATCAGATGGCCGCCGTCGAGCATGGGAATGGGCAAGAGGTTGATTACCCCAAGACTGATCGACACCAGGGCGAGGAAATGCAGGTAGTAGGTGGGGCCCAGGCGCGCGGTCTTTCCCGCGTAGTCGGCGATGGTCACCGGCCCGGACAGATTGCGCCAGGAAACCTCGCCGGTAATCATCTTTCCGAGCATTTTCAGGCTGAATGTCGACATTTCCCAGGTTTGCGACAGTCCGCGAGTCAAGCCCTGCACCAGGCCGTAGCGCACCGTGGTCATGGCCGGCCCCTCGATTCCCGCGCCAATGCGGCCGATTTTCAGGCCCTTTTCCTCAACCACCTTGGGCACCACGGTGATGTTCAGGCGCTCGGCGCCGCGCAGCACGTCCAGGCGCACCGCTTTGTCCGGATTGGCCCGCATGGCTAGGATGAATTCCTGCCGGGTGGCCAGGGGCTTGCCGTTGACGGCAAGAAAGACGTCCCCGACCTTCAGGCCCGCCTGTTCGGCCACCGAGCCCGGCTCGGCCTCGGCCATGCGCGGCGGGGGGCTGAAGAGCCGGAAACCCAGGCTGGCCAAAAAGTCGCCTTCGAGCTTGACCGCGCCCAGGTTGGTCAGGTCGAGTGGCCTGAAGGCAGTCTCGCCGCGGTTGTTGCGGGTCTCCAGATTGACCGCGCGATGTTCATTGGCGGCCTGCAGCAGGCGCCAGTTCAGGTCATTCCAGGAAACCACGGCTTCGCCGTCGAATCCGGTAATCTCGTCGCCACCCAGCAAACCTGCGTTGGCCGCCGCTGTGCCGGCGACGGGGGTGGCCATGCGCGCCACCGGCTCCTCGATGCCGTATAGGTTCAGGCCCCAGTACACCGTGATGGCGAGGATGAAGTTGGCCAACGGGCCAGCGACAATGATCGCCACGCGCTTCCACACCTTTTGGTTGTTGAACGCGCGATGCTCTTCGCCGGGCGGCACCGGCTCGTCCGGGTCCTGCCCGAGCAGCTTGACGTAGCCGCCGATCGGGAACGGGGCGATGCCCCATTCGGTCTGGTCCGGACCGAAGCGGCGGCTGAAGAAGGGAGTGCCGAAGCCCAGGCAGTAGCGCAGCACCTTGACCCCGCACAGGCGCGCGGCCAGGTAGTGGCCATATTCGTGGAAGGCGATCAGGATGCCCAGGGCAAGTGGGAAAAAGACCGCGACGTACATCATCTCGTTCATGCGATTTCCCGCTGCGCGCGCTCACGCGCGCGCGCGTCGGCCTCCAGGACGTCCTCAAGACATGACACCGGCATGGTCACCACGGCATCCAAGGTGCGCGCCACGGTACGCTCAATGCCGGTGAACGGCAAGCGGCGGTCCAGGAAGGCCTGGACGGCAATTTCGTTGGCGGCGTTCAACACGGCCGGGGCGCTTCCGCCTGCGTGCAAGGCATCATAGGCGAGTTTGAGGCACGGAAAGCGTAAAAAATCCGGAGCTTCGAAAGTAAATTGTTTCAACTTGAAAATGTCGAACGCCGCCACCCCGGCTTCGATACGCTCCGGATAGGCCAGCGCCTGGGCGATCGGGGTGCGCATGTCCGGGTTGCCGAGCTGGGCCAGCACCGAGCCGTCGGCGTATTCGACCATCGAATGGATCACGCTTTGCGGGTGGATCACCACTTCGATCTGCTCGGGGGCGGCGCCGAACAGCCAGTGGGCCTCGATCACTTCCAGCCCTTTGTTCATCATGGTGGCCGAATCGACCGAGATCTTGCGGCCCATCACCCAGTTGGGATGGGCCACCGCCTCTTCCACCGTGACGCTGTGCAGGGTGGCGGGGTCGCGCGAGCGGAACGGGCCGCCGGAGGCGGTGAGCAGGATGCGCCGCACCCCCTCCCCCTTCAGGCCGCGCTCGAAACCGGCGGGCAAGGACTGGAAAATCGCATTGTGTTCGCTGTCCACCGGCAGCAGCACGGCGCCGCTTTTCCGCACGGCTTCGAGGAAAATCGGCCCGGTCATCACCAGGGCTTCCTTGTTGGCCAGCAGGATGCGTTTGCCGGCGCGCGCCGCGCCCAGGGCCGCGGGCAGGCCAGCGGCGCCGACGATGGCGGCCACCACGGTATCAACCTCGGGGCTTTCGGATACCTCTACCGCCGCCTTCTCCCCTTCCAGCACTTCGGTGGGCGAACCAGCGGCACGCAAGCGCTCGCGCAGGTGCACGGCGGCGGCGGGGTCATGCAACACGGCAAAGCGCGGGCAATGGACCAAGCATTGCTCGAACAGCTTGTCAGCCTGGCTTTTCGCCACCAGGGCATGGACGCGGAACCGGTCGGGATGGCGCGCCACCACGTCAAGCGTGCTTTCGCCGATCGAGCCGGTGGAACCAAGGAGGGTCAGGATATGCATGGTGTAGGAGGCGTCAGGCCCGGGTGGCCAATATTACGGCCAGGGCCAGGGCTACCGGCAAAGTCGATACCAGCGCGTCGATACGGTCGAGCACGCCGCCGTGGCCGGGCAGCAGATTGCTGCTGTCCTTCAGGCCGGCGCGGCGCTTGAGCAGGGATTCGAACAGGTCGCCGATCACCGAGATACCGGTCAGGATCAGGGCTACCGCAAGGGTGCCCGCCACGCCGACGCGGCTGCTCAGGCCGGCGAAATAATTCGGAGCGGCCGCGGCAATGCATAGCAGGGCCAGGGCATACGCCTGCACCCCGACCACCGCGCCGGCCACCCCTTCCCAGGTCTTGCCCGGAGAAATGGCGGGAGCAAGCTTGTGGCGCCCGAAGGCCTTGCCGGCGAAATAGGCCGCAATGTCCGCCACCCAGACCGTGACCATCAGCAACAACAGATAGAGCGCCCCCAGTTCACGGAACTTCCACACCGCGAACCAGCAGGCCAGGAGGAGCAGCCAGCCAAGCGCCGCCAGCAACAGCCCGGCGGGCACGCGTTCGCGCCAGCGCAGCCAGGCGGGAACCGCAACGATCCAGATCGCGGCGGCGGCATACAGCATCGCCTGTCCAATGTCGTCGCCCTGCGGCAACAACAGGATCAGCGCCCCGCTGGCCCCGGTCAGCACGGCCAGGCCGATGGCGCCGCCCCGGGCAAAGCCACACAGGCGCCCCCACTCCCAGGCGGCAGCGCTCATCGCCAGCAGGGTCAGTGCAGCCCAGCCACGCGAAGGCAACAGAAACAGCGCAGGAACCAGGACCGCCAGCAGGACGACCGCGGTGATGATGCGGGTCTTAAGCATCGTGACTTGCGCCGCCGGGCGCCGATGCCTCAGGCATCAACGCGGGTCGCCGGCTCGGCAGGACTTTCGGCGGCGCCGCTGGAGACACCCGTACCGGCGGGAACGGCGACGCGCACGCGCTGCGCCTCGCGCACCTGCTCGCTGGTCTGCCCGAAGCGGCGCTCACGGTGCTGGTAGGAAGCGATCGCCTCATCCAGGGTGCGGCCATCAAAATCGGGCCAGAAGGTCTCGGTGAAATAGAGTTCGGTATAGGCCAGTTGCCAGATCAGGAAGTTGCTGATGCGCTGCTCGCCGCCGGTGCGGATGAACAGGTCCGGCTCGGGCGCGTAGGCCATCGAAAGATGGGGGGCGAGGTCTTCCTCGGTGAACGAGGTTGCCAACTCGGGCCGGGCCGCCAGCATGGCGTGGGTGGCCTGCATGATGTCCCAGCGGCCACCGTAGTTGGCGCAGATGGTCAGGGTGAGCTTGGTGTTGCCGGCGGTCTTGGCTTCGCCGCGGCGGATCAGGCTGACCAGCTTGGCGTCAAAACGCGTCAGGTCGCCCACCACTTTCAGGCGCACGCCGTTGGCGTGCAGCTTGGCCACTTCCTGCTCCAGGACCATGGCGAACAACTGCATCAGCACCGACACCTCTTCTTCGGGCCGGCGCCAGTTTTCCGAGGAAAAGGCAAACAGGGTCAGGTAGCGCACGCCGCGCTCGCCGCAGGCACGCACCGCTTCGCGGACCGCCTCGACGCCGCGTTTGTGTCCGGCGACGCGCGGCAGGAAACGCTTGGTGGCCCAGCGCCCATTGCCGTCCATGATGATGGCGACGTGGCGGGGGATGCTGCCGGTCTCGGGGATGCCTGCGGTCGAGCTGGTATTCAAGGGTTTCGCGCTCCGGTTGTCGGTCGTCGGGGCCTGCTATACCGCCATGATTTCGGCTTCTTTGACCGTCAGCAGCTTTTCGATCTCGGCGACGAAGCGGTCGGTAAGCTTCTGCACTTCATCCTGGGCGCGGCGTTCCTCGTCCTCGGAAACGGCCTTGTCCTTGAGCAGCTTTTTCAGGCTCTCGTTGGCCTCGCGGCGCAGGCTGCGCACCGAAACGCGCGCGTCTTCGCTCTCGCTCTTGAGGATCTTCACCAGGTCCTTGCGGCGCTGCTCGGTAAGCGCGGGCATCGGCACGCGAATCATGTCGCCCTGGGTCGCCGGGTTCAGCCCCAGATCGGAATCGCGGATCGCTTTTTCGACCACCGGCACCATCTTCTTTTCCCACGGCTGCACGCCGATGGTGCGGGCGTCGATCAGGGTGATGTTGGCGACCTGGTTGATCGGCATGCCGCTGCCGTAGTAGTCGACCTGGATGTGGTCGAGCAGGCCGACGTGGGCGCGGCCGGTGCGCACCTTGGCCAGCTCGTTCTTGAATGATTCGATCGACTTCTGCATCTTTTGCTCGGTCGATTTTTTGATGTCGGCGATCGTCATGCCATCCTCTCCTAAATCCTTGCTTCACCGGCCGGGCGCGTCACCGGAGGCGAACTCTCTGCTCGCACATCCGCAAGCGCACCTAGACGTGCACCAGCGTCCCTTCATTATCGCCCATCACCACGCGCTTCAAGGCACCTTCCTTGAAGATGGAAAACACGTTGATCGGCAGCTTCTGGTCGCGGCACAGCGCGAACGCGGTCGCGTCCATCACCTTCAGGTCCTTGAGCATGGCCTCGCGGAAGGTGATCGAATCGTACTTGGTCGCGGACAGGTCTTTTTTCGGGTCGGCGGTGTAAACACCGTCCACCTTGGTGCCCTTGAGCACGATCTCGGCGCCCATTTCGGAGGCACGCAGCGCGGCCGCGGTATCGGTGGTGAAAAACGGGTTGCCGGTACCGGCGGCGAAAATCACCACCTTGCCTTCTTCGAGGTAGCGCAGCGCCTTGCCGCGAATGTAGGGCTCGACCACCTGGTCCACCGAGAGAGCAGATTGCACGCGCGCGACGATGTCGTGCTGCTTCATCGAGTCCTGCAGGGCCAGGGCGTTCATGATGGTCGCCAGCATGCCCATGTAGTCGGCGGTGGCGCGGTCCATCCCCTGCGCGCCCGGGGCGACGCCACGGAAGATATTGCCCCCGCCGATCACCACGGAAAGTTCGATATTGAGTTTGGCGACCGAGGCGACTTCGCCCACGATACGCTCGATGGTGGCGCGGTTGATGCCGAAGAGGTCCTCGCCCATCAGCGCCTCGCCGGAAAGTTTCAACAAAACACGTTTGTATTTGGGCGATTCTGGCATGGGTCCTTCCGGTGAAATCCGCTGCTTGACTGGACGCCGCAAAACCGGGCGGCGCGGCGGTCTTGCGCTTGCTGCTTCCCGGGCACGGCGCCGCCGCGCCCGGGATAGTACTACACTCCCACCGGCCCCTGTCTTACTGCGGCAGGGCTACCGCGGCAGGGGCGGCGGCGGGCGGAACCGGCGGCTCGCGCCGCCGCCCCGCCAGCGCGGCATTTACGCCGCGGCGCCCTTGGCGGCAGCGGCTTGCGCCGCCACTTCGGCGGCGAAGTCGGTGGTCTTCTTCTCGATGCCTTCGCCGACCACGTACAGCACGAAACGGTTCACCGTCGCGCCCCTGGCCTTGAGCAATTGCTCGACCAGTTGCTTGTCGTCCTTGACGAACGGCTGGCCCAGCAGGGTGACTTCCTTCAGGTACTTGGCCACCGAGCCTTCGACCATCTTGGCAACGATGTCGGCGGGCTTGCCCGATTCGGCCGCCTTTTGCGTGGCGATCGAGCGTTCCTTCTCGATCAGCTCGGCCGGCACTTCGTCGCGGGAGAGCGAGACCGGCTTGGAGGCGGCGATGTGCATCGCCAGATCCTTGGCCAGTTGCTCGTCGCCGCCGGTGACGTCGATCAGCACGCCGACGCGCGAACCGCCGTGGATGTACTGGGTCAGCTTGCCCTTGGCTTCAAAGCGGGCGAAGCGGCGGAACGACATGTTCTCGCCGATCTTGCCGACCAGGGCCTTGCGCACGTCTTCGAGTGTCGCGCCTTGGTACGGCAGAGCGGCCAGGGCTTCGATGCTGGCCGGGTTCTGGGTGGCGATCAGTTCGGCGGCACCCTTGCCCAAGGCCATGAAGTCATCGTTCTTGGCAACGAAGTCGGTCTCGGAATTGATTTCCAGGATCGCGCCCAGCTTGCCGTCGCCGGAAATGTAGGTCGCGACCACGCCTTCGGCGGCCACGCGGCCGGCGGCCTTGCTGGCCTTGTTGCCCAGCTTGACACGGAGGATTTCCTCGGCACGGTTCAGGTCGCCCTCGGCCTCGGTCAGGGCCTTCTTGCATTCCATCATCGGCGCGTCGGTTTTCGCGCGCAGTTCTGCCACCATGCCTGCGGTAATAGCTGCCATCTTGGTATCCGTTTCAGTCAGAAGAATTATCGAAACAAAATCTGTCCGAATTCACTAAAAAAAAGGGGCAATCTCATGCCCCTTTGTGTTCCGTTCCAGGTCGGCGGGCCTTTAGGCGGCGCTTTCCTGGACTTCGACGTATTCGTCGTCGCCGGCGGCCACGATTTCGTTGATCACCTGGGCGCGGCCCTCGAGGATCGCATCGGCCACGCCGCGCGCGTACAGGCGGATGGCGCGCGAGGAGTCATCGTTGCCCGGGATCACGTAGGCGATGCCGTCGGGAGTGTGGTTGGTATCGACCACGGCGATCACCGGGATGCCGAGCTTGGCAGCTTCGGTGATGGCGATCTTGTGGTAGCCGACGTCGATCACGAAAATCGCGTCGGGCAGGCCGTTCAGGTCCTTGATGCCGCCGATGGACTTTTGCAGCTTTTCCATCTCGCGCTGGAACATCAGCGCTTCCTTCTTCGACATCTTCTCGGTGCCGCCTTCCTGCAGGATGACTTCCATTTCCTTCAGGCGCTTGATCGAGGCCTTGACGGTCTTGAAGTTGGTCAGCATGCCGCCGAGCCAGCGGGCATCGACGTAAGGCACGCCGGCGCGCTGCGCTTCTTCCGCGACGATTTCGCGGGCCTGGCGCTTGGTGCCGACCATCAGGATGGTGCCCTTGTTGGAGGACAGTTGACGGATGTACTTCATCGCGTCGTTGTACATCGCCAACGTCTTCTCGAGGTTGATGATGTGGATCTTGTTGCGGGAACCGAAGATGTAAGAGGCCATCTTGGGATTCCAGAAACGGGTCTGGTGGCCGAAATGGACGCCGGCTTCCAGCATTTGACGCATGGTCGTGGACATAGCAATACTCCGATTAGGGTTAACCACCTTTCGCCAAGAGCCGGTTCAAACTACCCGAATTTCGCTAAAAAACCGTGAAATCAGGAGTTTTCGGCACCCTAAAGGGGCGAAAGTGCGAATTTACCTGAGGATCGGCTTAGCTCGCCGAAAGCGCCTGATCTACTCGATGCGGGCGATTCCAGGAGAAAGCCTTTGAAAATCCAAAGGCAGCCCGATATTATAGCGTATTCTCCAACCGGATCAAAGGGTTTCGACGTTTTCCGCGCCCGCCCGCCGCCCCTCCCCGGGGATGCGCCGGTCGCCGCGGTGGCGCCACCCAACGCGCCATGGCTATCGTACTGAAAACCGAGCAGGACATCGAAAAAATGCGCATCGCCGGCAAGCTTGCCGCCGAGGTGCTCGATTACATCGCCCCCCATGTGAGGCCGGGCGTCACCACCGGCGAGCTGGACCGGCTGTGCCATGAATACATGGTCGGCGTGCAGGGCACCATCCCGGCGCCGCTGGGCTATTGCCCGCCCGGCTACCGCCCCTACCCGAAGTCGATCTGCACTTCGGTGAACAACCAGGTGTGCCACGGCATCCCGGGCGAGAAGGTGCTGAAGAAGGGCGATGTGGTGAACCTGGACATCACCACCATCAAGGACGGCTACCACGGCGATACCAGCCGCATGTTTTACGTCGGCGAGCCCTCGATCGCTTCCAAGCGCCTGTGCGACATCACCTTCGAGTGCATGTGGCTGGGTATTTTGCAAGTGAAGCCAGGCGCGCATTTGGGTGATATTGGCCACGTGATCCAGCAGCACGCCGAGAAGAACGGTTTTTCGGTGGTGCGCGAATTCTGCGGCCACGGCATCGGCACCAAGTTCCACGAAGAGCCGCAGGTGCTGCACTACGGCAAGCCCGGCGCCCTGACCGAACTGAAGGCCGGGATGATTTTCACCATCGAGCCGATGATCAACGCAGGCCGCCGCGAGATCCGCGAGCTGGCCGACGGCTGGACCATCGTCACCAAGGACCACAGCCTGTCGGCGCAGTGGGAGCACACCATCCTGGTCACCGAGACCGGTTTCGAGGTGCTGACCATATCGCCCGGCATGCCGGCGATGCCGACCTCGCTGGACACGCGCCAGGCTGCCTGACCCTGGTTCGCCGGCGGTCCGCGGGCGCGGACCGCCGCTGTATTGCAGTCACCCTTGGGCGTCCCTGGCCGTCACCCGGCCGTCGCCGCTCCGCAACGGGTCAAGCGATGCGCGGCGCCTGAATTTGTGCAATAGTCGTGGTTTGCCCTTACGCATCCCGGCTCACACGCGCCCTCATTTGCCCTTCGCGACACTGCAACCGCCTTGAACGCTCCGACCACCCAAGCCGCCGTCACTCCGCAGATGCCGCTCGCCGCGCGCCTGCGCCAGGAACTGTCCGCCGGGCGCCGCGCCCTGTTCGACGCCTTCGCCGTGGACGGCAGAACCCAGCGCCTGCTGACCCGCCATCGCCAGCTGGTCGATCGCGTGCTGGCCGAATTGTGGAGCGCTTCCGGCCTGGAAGGCGCCGGCGCCACCCTGGTGGCAGTGGGCGGCTACGGCCGTGGCGAGCTCTACCCCTATTCCGACGTCGATGTCCTGCTGTTGCAGGCCGACGCCGACGATGAAGCGACGCGCGCCCGGCTGGAGACCATGGTCAGCCAGTTCTGGGACATCGGCATCGAAGCCGGCCACAGCGTGCGCACCATCGACGAATGCCTGGCCGAAGCAGCCGGCGACATCACCATCCAGACCAACCTGATCGAGGGACGCTTTGTCGCCGGCGACAAGGCGCTGTTCCGCGACCTGGAAATCGGCGTGGCCGGCGGCATCAACCCGCGCGATTTCTACACCGCGAAAAAGCTCGAGCTGGAACAGCGCCACACCAAGTACCAGGACACGCCCTATGCCCTGGAGCCGAACTGCAAGGAAAGCCCCGGCGGCCTGCGCGATTTGCAGGTGATCCTGTGGATCGCCCGCGCCGCGCGCCTGGGCAAGAACTGGCGCGATCTGGCGGCGCGCTCCATCATCACGCGCCAGGAAGCCTCGATGCTGGCCAAGCGCGAAGCGTTTCTGCGCCACCTGCGCGCGCGCATGCACCTGATCGCCGGGCGCCGCGAAGACCGCCTGCTGTTCGACTACCAGAACCAGGTGGCCGAAAGCTTTGGCTACCAGGCCACGGGATCAAAGCGCGCCAGCGAGCAGTTGATGCAGCGCTACTACATCAACGCGCGCTGGATCATCCAGCTCAACACCATCCTGTTGCAGAACCTGGCGGCCAACCTGTTCCCCGGTGCCGCCTTTGAAGCGCGCGAGATCAACGAGCGTTTCCACGCCGAGCGCGACCTGCTGGCGGCCAACGACGAGCAGGTGTTCGAGCAGAATCCCGGCGCGCTGCTGGAGTGCTTCCATCTCCTGCAAAAGCACTCCGAGCTGCAGGGCATGACGGCGCAGACCCTGCGCGCCCTGTGGCGTGCCCGCAACCGCATGGACGCGGCGTTTCGCGCCGACCCGGTCAACAAGAAGATGTTCATGAAAATCATCCAGGCGCCGCGCGGCCTGGTGCATGAACTGCGGCGCATGAACCAGTGGGGCATCCTGGGGCGCTACATCCCGGCCTTCAAGCGCATCATCGGGCAGATGCAGCACGACCTGTTCCACGTCTACACCGTGGACCAGCATATCCTGCAGGTGGTGCGCAACATGCGCCGCTTCACCATGCTGGAATTCGCCCACGAATATCCGCTGTGCTCGCGCCTGATCGCCAATTTCGATCGCCACTGGCTGCTTTACGTAGCCGCGTTGTTCCACGACATCGCCAAGGGCCGCGGTGGCGACCACTCGGTGCTGGGCAAGGCCGATGCGCGCAATTTCTGCATCAAGCACGGCCTGCCGCGCGAGGACACGGATCTGGTGGTGTTTCTGGTCGAACACCATCTCACCATGTCGGCGGTGGCGCAAAAGCAGGACCTGAACGATCCCGACACCATCAGAGCCTTTGCCGCCAGGATGAAGGACGAGCGTCATCTCGTCGCCCTGTACCTTTTGACGGTGGCCGACATCCGCGGCACCAGCCCGAAAGTATGGAACGCATGGAAGGGCAAGCTGCTCGAAGACCTGTTCCGCGCCACCCGGCGCGTGTTGCGCGGCGGCGGCGTCGATTTCGACTCCGACCTGCAGGAGCGCCAGGCCGAGGCCCTGCGCGTGCTCAAGCTGTACGGATTTTCCGATACCGCGCATGAAGAGCTGTGGAAGCAGCTCGACCAGGCTTACTTCATGCGCCATGACGCCAAGGAAATCGCCTGGCAGACACGCACCTTGCATTACCGCGTCAATGCCGACATGCCGGTGGTGCGCGCGCGCCATTCGCCGATCGGCGAAGGCCTGCAGGTGATGGTCTATGTGAAGGATCAGGCCGACCTGTTCGCGCGCATCTGCGGCTTTTTCGAGCGCCAGCGCCTGAACGTGGTGGACGCGAAAATCCACACCACCAAACACGGTTACGCGCTGGACACGTTTCTCGTCATGCCGACCGGCGACGACCCGCAGGAGCACGGCCTGCCCGAGCGCGTCGAGCACGAGCTGGCCTCCACCCTGGCGGCGCAGGCGCCCCTTGGCCCGCCGGTCACCGGCCGGGTGTCGCGCCAGGCGCGCCACTTCGCCATCGAGCCGGTGGTCAACATCCGTCCCGATGAAAAAGCGCAGCGCCACATCCTTTCGGTCACCGCCGGCGACCGCCCGGGACTCTTGTACCGCATCGCGCGCGTGCTGGGCGATCACGGCGTGAACATCATCACCGCCAAGATCACCACCCTGGGCGAGCGCGCCGAGGACGTGTTCCTGGTGCACGGCGGGGACCTGGGCAGCAACAAGACCATCCTCGCCATCGAGCAGGATCTGGTCGACGCGCTGCGCCGCTAGTCTCCCGAATGCTCTGCCTGGTCATCAGCACGCCGCGCCCCGAGCGCCCTTCCAGCGTGCTGGCCGACCGGCAGCGCTACTGGGAATGGCTGCGGCCCTTGCAGCAAGCCGGTACGGTGCGTTCCGTGCACGCGCGGGTCGGCCGCGGCGCGGTGGTGATGTTCGATGTCGACAGCCACGCCACCCTGCACCGCCTGGTGACGCAGTGGTGCGACATCATTCCCGCGCACTTCGAGATCCACCCCCTGCTGGAAGCGGACGCGGCGCAGGATTTTCTCGCCGCCGGCAAATAAGCTCCCACAATGACCGAACCCGAAGCCCTCGCGCTCGCCACCCATCGCCACTACAAGGGCGGCCTGTACCGCGTGATCGGCGTGGCCCGCCATTCCGAAGACCTGTCGCCGATGATCGTCTACGAACACCTGTGGCCGCACGAGCCCGGCCTGTGGGTGCGGCCCAGGGAAATGTTCGAGGGTGACCTCGAAGACGGGCGCAGGCGCTTCACGCCGCTCAAATAAGCCCGTCATGGCGCTGCAGGATTCCCGCGACGAATACGCGCGCCGCATGCACAAGGTGCAGGAGCACATCGACCAGCACCTGGACGAAGCCCTGGAACTGGCCAACCTGGCCCAAGTCGCGCACTTCTCCGCCTTTCACTTCCACCGCCTGTTTCGGGCCTGGATGGGCGAGACCCTGGGCGACTACCTGCGCCGCCGCCGGCTGGAAACGGCCGCGCTGCGCCTCATCACCCAGCCGGACGAACCGGTACTCAACATCGCCCTGGCCGTGGGCTTCGGCTCATCGGAAGCCTTCGCGCGGGCCTTCAAGACCCGCTTCGGCGTCACCGCCACCGTCTGGCGCGAACAGCAGGCGCGGCAGCGCGCGCAACGCCTGGCGCGGGAAAATAGCAATCCTGGTCAGGCCCTCGGCAATCCGGATCAGGCGCTGAACCATCCCTCCGTGGAACATGGGGTCTCCAGTCCTTCACCGGGGAGTTCCATGAAAGTCACGATCGCCGAGCGGGCGCCCGCGCACATCGCCTACATGCGCCACATCGGCCCCTACGGCAAGCCGATTTCCGATTTCTGGCAGCACACTTTCGCCCCGTGGATGACCACCCACAAGCTGATGGGCGCGATGCGCTACGGCATCAGCCACGACGACCCGGCGATCACCGCGCCGGACAAGTGCCGCTACGACGCCTGCGTCGAAGTGCCGGCCGGCTTCGCCGTGCCCCCGCCCGCCATCTCGACCACCATTCCCGGCGGCAAGTACGCCAGCACCCGCTACCGCGGCAACGGCAGCGACATCGGCGCGAGCTGGGACGGACTGCTGCGAGACTGGCTGCCGGCCAGCGGCATGCAGCTCGATGGCCGGCCGTTTTTCGAGTACTACCCGCAGGACGCGCAATACGATCCGAAGACCGGGGTCTTCGAGTGCGACTTGTGCATACCGGTGGTGTCGCTCTAGGCCTGCCCGGTTACGGGGCCTACTTCGTCAGGCCGGGCACCATCGCGGCCAGGCGCGCCTGGCCTTCCAGTTCGCGCGGATGGCCACCCATGAACTCGGGCGGCGGTCCGCGCCGTTCGCCTGGCGGCGCGCCATCGGCCTGCAGGAACATCCCTTCCGGCGGCGGCCCTTCGCCGGGCACTGGCGGGCGATCGATCACGCGATGCGCATTGCGGTCCACCACCACGTTCAGGGTCGCGACGTAGCGGTCCGCCTCCTGGCGCACCGCGCCCACCACCGTATCGCCGGCCTGCAGGGCAATCCCGTCGTTGCTGTTGAGGGTGCCGCGCAGGCGTGCGCGCTTGTAGGCCGGCAACTGGGTATAGAGGTATTCGCTGAGCGCATCGGGCAGGAAGAACTGCGAAGTCAGCACATGGCGCTTGCCGTTGAACACCTTGAAATGGATGTGGGTGGCGCGGCCTTCGTACCAGCCGGGGTAGATGCTGTGGAAGGTGGACACGCCTTCCTTGTCCGCCGCCTGCGTGCCGCGCAGGAAGGTCTTGCCTTTGGTCGAGACGCTGTGCTCCTCGCCCTGCCCGGCGTAGCCCGAGTACAGGCCGGCGGCGTCGCAATGCCAGATGTCCACGCGCAGGCCGGCACAGGGCGCGCCCTTGCGGTCGGTAACGACAAAGCGTACTTCCAGCGGTACGCCGGGCAGCCCTTCGGTGATGTTGGCGCGCGCGAGGCCTGGGTCAAAGTAGTATGGGCCTTCAGTGGTCTGCGCTGTGAGCGGCAGCAGCGGCGTGGCTTGGGCGGGCGTGGCGGCCAGAGCCGGCGCACCAAGCGCGGCCACACCGAGGCCGGCGGCGCCGGTGAGCAGGCGGCGGCGCGCGGGCTGCTCGGGTTGGAAATTGGTTTTCATGCGGCCTCCTGTTTCGTATAGCGGCGCGGCTTGATACAAGCCGCATGCAGGGCATTGTGCGCCTGGGCGCGGTTAAGTTGCGTAAGCGCGCGGTAAGGTCGGGTAAATATTACGGGCGGCGGAGCAGGAAGATGCGCGGGCGCGCCACCTGCTTTGCCAGAAGAGGTATCCGGCCCCTCCGTATTATCATGCGCGATTGATTGTCCGCGCCCTGCATTCGGAACGGGCTGGTGAACCGGCGGCCTTTCCGCGCGGATGGGGGATTGCAATCGTGGGTCTATGGGTACGCGCGGTGCCGCGGCTGTTCCTGGCCTTGGCAATCCTGTTCGTCTGGCTGCCGGCGCAAGCCGCTTCCGGCGATACCACGCTGCATGTGACCAGTGCCGACGTACTCGCCGTCGAGGGCAAGGGCTTCTCCCCACCGCCATACAGCCAGGCTTCCGGCACTCTGCAAGGCCAGTGAACGCCGGTCACCCTGCCACACGTCATGCCCAGCCATCTGGCGAGCGCCGGCGGCAGCGGCCCGCCGCTGACGGTGGTCACCTGGTACCGCGCGCGGGTTGAGGGAGTGCAGCCGAGCGGGAATTCGCAGCATCAGTATCTCTACGTGCCGCGCTGGAAGACCGATGGCCAGATCGCCATCTACGGCGATGGCCGCCTGCTCTACCAGTCGCACGCCAACTTGATGTGGAACGGCTCGAACCATCCGCTCTGGGTGCCGCTGGATGGCACGACTGGCGCGCGGATACCGCGCGAGATACTGATCCGCATCGAGCGCCTGCGTGCCACCGGCGGCGCGCTCTCTTCGCTTTGGGTGGGTGGCCAGGACGAACTGGGCTGGCGCTACCGCATCCGCGAATGGCTGCAGGCGCAACTGCCCTTCATGAGCAGCACGGCCTTCCTGGCGGTGGGCTGCTTCTCGCTGCTGGCGTGGTGCATGCGCAGGCGCGAGACCCTGTACCTGCTGTTCTTTGCCGTCTCGGCCATCTCCTTCCTGCGTACCATGCATTACTACGCTGGCCAGGAGCGCCTGCCGGTGTCGGACGAATGGTTTGGCTGGGTAACCGTCAATTCGGTGTTCTGGCTGCTCGCCGCGGTGCACCTGTTCCTGGAGCGATTGCACCGGCAGCCGCGTCCCTGGCTGTCGCGCACCCTGCTGGCGGCCAGCCTGGCGGTGGGCCTGGCCACCCTGCCCGTTAGCGAGGCAATGCCCAATGCCACGGTGTTCGCGCCGGTGATCTACGGGCTGATCCTGGTACTGAGCCTGGTTACCCTCACGCTGAATACGCGCAGTGCCCTGCGCGCACGTTCGGTTGAAGCCATGCTGCTGGCCGGCTGGAGCCTGTTCAGCCTGGTGCTGGGCCTGTGCGACTGGCTGTTGCAGAACAACCTGGTGGACATCGAGTGGGGCTTCCCCAGTTCCTACGCCAATGTCGGTGCCTTTGTCCTCTACATGTTCATCATGTTCCGCCGCTACATCGGCGCGATCGCCGGCATGGAGAAGATGAACGCCAGCCTGGAGGCGCGCCTGCAGGCGCGCGAGGCCGAGCTTTCGGCCAGCCATGAACGCCTGCGCCGCGCCGAGCACCACCAGACCCTGGCGCAGGAACGCCAGCGCATGATGCAGGACATGCACGACGGCCTGGGCTCTTCGCTGCGCAGCGCGCTGCGGGCGGTGGAACGCGGCAAGATCGGCGAGCCGGGCGCGGTGGCCGAGGTGCTCAAGAGCTGCATCGACGACCTGAAACTGGCGATCGATTCGATGGAGCCGGTCGAGTCCGACCTGCTGCTCCTGCTTGCCACCCTGCGCTACCGCCTCGGCAGCCGGCTTGAGACCACCGGCCTGGAGTTGAACTGGGAGATTTCGGACCTACCGCCGCTGCCCTGGCTGGACCCGCGCAGTTCCCTGCACATCCTGCGCATCCTGCAGGAGGTGTTCACCAATATCATCAAGCACACCCAGGCCTCGCACGTCAGGTTGACCACCGCGGTGGAACGCGATTGCGTAGTGGTGGGCATTCGCGACAACGGCCGCGGTTTCGATGTCGAAGCCGCGCTGCGCGGCGGCGGCCATGGCCTGTCCAACCAGGTACGCCGCGCCCAGGCAATCGGCTGCACCCTCGCCTGGGAGTCGGACACGGGCGGCACCCTGGTCAGCTTGCGCCTGCCCTTGACGCTGGCACCGTCCGCCAGCGCGGAGCCCGCACCGGCGGGTGACTCCACGCGGTTGGCTGCTTTGCGCTAATTATTGGCAAAAAGGCGAAAGACAGACGCACGGGCTTGGAGCACACTGTTGCGTATGACACCTACCGCCTCCCCCACCTCCGCCACCGCCGCGCCCGCCGCCCCGGCGCCGGTTCATGCCCACTCGCACGAATGGTCACGCCCCGTGGTGCTGCTGCTGAACATCGCGCATGCCGTGGACCACATGTTCCTGCTGATTTTCGCCGCCGCGGTGGCCGCGATCGCGGCGCAGTTCGGCTTTTCCAAGTGGGAAGACCTGATGCCCTACAGCGTCGGCGCCTTCTTGATGTTCGGTGTCGGCTCGCTGCCTTCGGGCCGCCTGGGCGACCTGTGGGGCCGGCGGGTGATGATGCTGGTATTCTTCTTCGGCATCGGCATCGCCGCCCTGCTCACCTCACTCACCCAGAATGCCTGGCAGATGGCGGCGGCGATGACCCTGATCGGCGCGTTCGCCTCGATCTATCACCCGGTCGGCATCCCGATGCTGGTGCAAAACGTCAAGAACCCGGGCGCCACCATCGGCATCAACGGCCTGGCCGGCAACCTCGGCGTGGCAGTGGCGGCGCTGGCCACCGGTTTTCTCGTCAAATGGGTGGGCTGGCGCTCGGCGTTCGCGATTCCCGGCCTGCTCTCGATCGCCTGCGGCATTGCCTTTGCGATTGCCTGCCCGCGCGAAACCGAAGCCCCCTCCAAGCGCTCCGGCAAGGCCAGGGTGACGCTCACGCCCGCCATGCTGGCACGCGCCTTCGTGGTGATGACGGCGGCGGCGATCACCGGCAGCCTGCTGTTCAACTTCACCACCAACGGCAATTCGCAGCTGCTCACCGAGCGCTTCCGCGGCATCGTCGAAGACCCGGCGATGCTGGGCGCGCTGCTCGCCGCCGTGTATGCAGTCGCTTCGCTGGCGCAGGTGGTGGTCGGCCGCCTGATCGACCGGATGGCCTTGAAACCCCTGTATTTCGGCATCACCGTGATGCAGATCCCGCTGCTGATCCTGGCCGCGCATGCGCAGGGCTGGTGGATGTTCTTCGCCCTGCTGGCGGTGATGATCTTCGTGTTCGGCGCGATTCCCTTCACCGACGCGATGATCGTGCGCTATGTCGATGACCGCCTGCGCTCCCGTGTCGCCGGCATGCGCCTGGGGGTCTCCTTCGGCATCAGTTCGCTGGCGGTGTACCTGCTCGGGCCGTTTGTGAAGGGCATGGGGTTCGACGCCTTGCTCATCACCATGGCGGTGATCGCCGCCTGCACCGCGGTGGTGGTAACTTTCCTGCCCAGCGAGAATTCCTCGACGGTGGAACCGGCCAAGGCCTGATCCGGCCCGCGCAAAAACAAAGAGCCGCGCAAGCGGCTCTTTCACTTGGTTCTTTCGCTCTTTACCTACTTCCAGTACCCCGGCTCGGGCAACTCGTAGAACACCTTCTTGAGCTGGTCGGCCCAGCGACCGCGGATCGAGGCGAAGTATTCGTCTTTCGAGTCGATCAGCTTGTGCTTGGTGACGGAGAAGCTGTCGCGCTCGTAGCACAGCAGGTCCAGCGGCAGGCCCACCGAGAGGTTGGACTTGATGGTCGAGTCCATCGAGATCAGCGCGCACTTGGCCACTTCCTCAAGCGAGAGCCCGGTGCCGATCACGCGGTCCAGGATCGGCTTGCCGTACTTGGATTCGCCGAGCTGGAAATACGGCGTCTCGTCGGTGGCTTCGATGAAATTGCCGGCTGAATAGATGTGGAACAGGCGCGGCTCCTCGCCCTTGACCTGGCCGCCCAGCAGCAGGCCGACATTGAAGTCGATGCCGAACTCGCGCAACGAAGGGGCGTCGCGGTCGTACACCTTGCGCACCGCATCGCCCACCAGCTTGGCGGCGGAAAACATATTGGGGCAGTTGCCGATATTTTTCTCGCTGCCGTTTTCCATCTGCACCTTCAGGCCCGTGGCGACCGACTGGCTGATCGCCAGGTTGCCGGCGGTCAGAAGCACCAAGACGCGCTCGCCCGGCACCTCGTAGATGTGCATCTTGCGGAAGGTGCTGATCTGGTCCACCCCGGCATTGGTGCGCGAATCGGAGAGAAACACCAGGCCGGTGCTGTTGCGGATGCCGACGCAGTAAGTCATGTCTGTATTCTTGGTTTGTTGCGGTGGCCGGGCGCGATTCCCATGATATGCCCCACGGAAAACGCGCCTTGCTGGCGATGCGCAAGATGTTACCCGCTTTGCCACGGGCACGCGATCCGCGCTTGTGGTGCGGCTGTCATGGCATTTGCACCAGCCGGGTGCGCCATCGCATAATGTACACGCGAGCCCGCCGCAATAAAGTGTGCATACTCCTTGCTCATACTGGGACTAGCCGCACTCGTCGCCGACAATTGCCGACAATCATCAGGAGCCTGTCTTGACCATCCACGTCGCATTGCGCCACGTCACCCATTACCGCTACGACCGCCTGATCGGCATCGGCCCGCAGGTCGTGCGCCTGCGCCCCGCCCCGCATTCGCGCACCCCCATCCTCAGCTATTCGCTCAAAGTCACCCCCGCCAACCACTTCATCAACTGGCAGCAGGACCCGCAGGGCAACTACATGGCCCGGCTGGTATTTCCGGAGAAAGCGCGCGAGCTGAAGATCGAGGTGGACCTGGTTGCCGAGATGGCGGTGATCAACCCCTTCGACTTCTTTCTTGAACCCGAAGCCGAAAAGATTCCGTTCAAGTACGACCCTTCGCTGGCGCAGGAACTTGCTCCCTACCTGATCAAGCTGCCCGCCACCCCGCTGTTCCAGAAATACCTGGACGCGATACCGCGCGACCCGCTGCCCACCATCGACTTCCTGGTAATGCTCAACCAGAGCCTGCAGCGCGACATCCGCTACCTGATTCGCATGGAACCGGGGGTGCAGACGCCGGAAGAGACCCTGATCAACGCCAGCGGCTCGTGCCGCGACTCCACCTGGCTGCTGGTGCAGTTGATGCGCCACCTCGGCATGGCGGCGCGCTTTGTCTCCGGCTACCTGATCCAGCTCAAGGCCGATGTGAAGTCGCTGGACGGCCCGTCCGGCACCGAGGTCGATTTCACCGACCTGCATGCCTGGTGCGAGGTCTACCTGCCGGGCGCCGGCTGGGTCGGGCTGGACCCGACTTCGGGCCTGTTCGCCGGCGAAGGCCATATTCCCCTGGCTGCCACGCCCGAGCCCGGCAATGCCGCGCCGGTGACCGGCGCGACCGACAAGGCCGAAGTCGAATTCGGCCACGAGATGAGCGTGACGCGCATTTTCGAGGCGCCGCGCGTCACCCTGCCCTACACCGAGGACCAGTGGAAGAGCATCGAGACCCTGGGCACGCAGATCGAGGGCGACCTCCTCAAGGGCGACGTGCGCCTGACCATGGGCGGCGAGCCCACCTTCGTCTCGTTCGACGACCGCGAGGGCAAGGAGTGGAATACCGACGCCGTCGGCCCGACCAAGCGCGGCCTCTCCGCCAGCCTGCTGGCGAAACTGAAAGCCCGCTACGCGCCCACCGGCCTGCTGCACTACGGCCAGGGCAAGTGGTACCCGGGCGAGCAATTGCCGCGCTGGTCGCTTTCCTGTTTCTGGCGCGACGATGGCGATGCGATCTGGAGCAACCCCGCCCTGTTCGCCGACGAGAAGGTCGCCTACGGTTACACCGATGCCGATGCCGGGCGCTTTCTTTCCCTGCTGGCGCAAAAGCTGGCGCTCGACCCGAAATACGTATTCCCGGCTTTTGAAGACGCCTGGTACTACCTGTGGCGCGAACACAAGCTGCCGGGCAATGTGGACCCTTTCGATGCGCGCCTGTCCGACCCGCTCGAACGCAAGCGCCTGGGCAAGGTGTTCACCCAGGGCCTGGAAAAGGTGGTCGGCCATGTGCTGCCGATCAAGCGCGTCGCGGGCGGCTGGCAGAGCGGACCCTGGTTCCTGCGCCAGGAGCGCTGCTACCTGGTTCCGGGCGACTCGCCCCTGGGCCTGCGCCTGCCGCTCGACTCCCAGCCTTGGGGTGCCGAAGCCGACTACCCGTGGATCTACCCGATCGACCAGTCCGCGCCGCAGCCGCGCCTGCCGGCGCACAGCGCCATTGCACGCGTGTTCCAGTCGCCGCTGGACAGCCCACGCGCGGCGCCGCGGCCGATGGAGCGCGTGTCCAACCCGCAAGCTTTCCTTGACAGATCCGGCGCACCAGGCGGACCGGGCACGGAAGGCGACGCCGGCAAGGGCCCGGGCAGTGCCCCGGCCCCGGCGCCGACCGATACCGGCCGCCGCGCCGGCCCCTTCGAATCGGCCGGCTGGATCGCCCGCACCGCGATGTGCGCGGAGACGCGCAATGGCGTGCTGTACATCTTCATGCCGCCGCTCTATGCCCTCGAAGAGTATCTCGAACTGACCGCGGCCATCGAGGCGACCGCAGCCGAACTGGGCACGCCGGTAATCCTCGAAGGTTACGAGCCGCCGCGCGACCCGCGCCTGAAGGTGCTGCGCGTCACGCCCGACCCGGGCGTGATCGAAGTGAACGTGCAGCCGGTTTCGAACTGGCGCGACCTGGTGGACAACACCACCTTCCTGTACGACGCGGCCCACCAGACCCGGCTCACCACCGAGAAGTTCATGCTCGACGGGCGCCATACCGGCACCGGCGGGGGCAACCACTTCGTGCTCGGCGGCAACTCGGTGGTCGATTCACCGTTCCTGCGCCGGCCCGACCTGCTCAAGAGCCTGATCGCCTACTGGCACAACCACCCGTCGCTGTCGTTCATCTTCTCGGGCATGTTCATCGGCCCAACCAGCCAGGCGCCGCGCATCGACGAGGCGCGCAACGACTCGGTCTATGAGATCGAAATTGCGTTCGCCGAGATCGACCGCCTGACCAGCCTGGGGCCGAACGCCTGCCCGCCGTGGATCATCGACCGGGTGATGCGCAACCTGCTGATCGACTCCTCGGGCAACACCCACCGCACCGAGTTCTGCATCGACAAGCTGTATTCACCCGACTCTTCCACCGGCCGCCTGGGCCTGCTGGAACTGCGTGCCTTCGAGATGCCGCCGCATGCGCGCATGTCGCTCACCCAACAGTTGCTGCTGCGCGCGCTGATCGCCCTGTTCTGGACCAAGCCCTACAAGCCGGCCCGCCTGGTACGCTGGGGCACCGAACTGCATGACCGCTTCATGCTGCCCTATTTCGCCTGGCGCGATTTCGAGGACGTGCTCACCGAGCTGAACGCCGCCGGCTACCCGTTCAAGTCCGAATGGTTCGCTTCGCACTTCGAGTTTCGCTTTCCGCGCTACGGCGAGTTCGCCGTCGAGGGTGCGCAGTTCGAACTGCGCGGCGCGCTCGAGCCCTGGCACGTGCTGGGCGAGGAAGGTGCGCCGGGCGGCACGGTGCGCTATGTCGATTCCTCGCTGGAAAGGGTCCAGGTCAAGGCCACCGGCGTGATCAGCGACCGCCACGTACTCACCTGCAACGGCCGCGCCGTACCCCTGGTGCCGACCGGGCGCGTCGGCGAATACGTGGGTGGGGTGCGCTACCGCGCCTGGGCGCCGGTCTCGGCCCTGCACCCGACCATCCCGACCCACGTGCCGCTGCATTTCGACTTCGTCGACACCTGGATGAACCGTAGCATGGGCGGCTGCCAGTACCACGTCGCCCACCCCGGCGGGCGGGCCAACGAGGACTTCCCGGTCAATGCCTACGCAGCCGAGGGGCGGCGCCTGGCGCGCTTCGTCGCGATGGGCCATACCCAAGGCGAAATCCGCGTGCAGCCCGAGCAGCGCAACCCGAACTTCCCTTTCACGCTGGACCTGCGCCGGCCGTAAAGGGCATCCAGCCCCGCCAACCCCATCCCGCGCATGCAAATGCGCCGGGTGGATGTTACCCTTGGCGATTGAGCAATTTTGTGGGACTTTGCAATGCCCGAGCCTTTGCTCGCCGCCTATCCCAAGGCTACTGGGCGCTACGATGAAATGTTCGGCGCCGACGGCGCGCCGCGCGCGCACTGGCGCGCGATGTTCGACTATCTGTCGCGGGCGACGCCGGCCACCATGCGCGAGCGCTTGCAAGGCGTCGCGCGCCAGGTGCGCGAGAACGGCGTCACCTACAACGTTTATGCCGACCCGCAGGGCGCCGACCGTCCCTGGGACCTGGACCTGCTGCCGCTGATCCTGGGCCATGACGAGTGGGTGGGCATCGAGGCGGCGGTGGCGCAGCGCGCCACCCTGCTCAACCGCGTGCTCTCCGACATCTACGGCGGCGAGAACCTGCTCGCTGAAGGCCTGCTGCCCCCGGCGCTGGTGCACGGCCATGCCGGCTTCCTGCGCCCCTGCCACGGCATCAGCCCGCCGGACGGGGTGCACCTGCACGTGTACGCCGCCGACCTGGCGCGCTCGGCCGACGGCCAGTGGTGGGTAGTGGCCGACCGCACGCAGGCGCCTTCCGGCGCCGGCTACGCGCTGGAAAACCGGCTGGTTATTTCGCGCGCCTTTCCCGGCCTGTTCCGTGACATCAAGGTACGCCACCTGGCGCGCTTTTTCGCCACCCTGCGCGACAGCCTGGCTTATTGGGCGCCGCGCGACGCCGAGCCGCCGCGCATCGTGCTGCTCACCCCCGGCCCTTACAACGAGACCTATTACGAGCATGCCCTGCTGGCGCGCTACCTCGGCTTTCCCCTGGTCGAGGGCAGCGACCTGACGGTGCGCGACGGCTACGTCTGGCTCAAGACACTCTCCGGCCTGTCGCGGGTACACGCCATCCTGCGCCGCCTGGACGACGATTTTTGCGATCCACTGGAACTGCGCGCCGATTCCGCCCTGGGCATCCCCGGCCTGACCGAAGCCGCGCGACGCGGCAATGTGCTGATCGCCAACAGCCTGGGCTCGAACCTGCTGGAGTCCGGCGCCCTGCTGGGCTTTTTGCCGCAACTGTGCGAGCGCCTGCTCGGCGAGTCGCTGAAAATGCCCTCGGTGGGCACCTGGTGGTGCGGCGAGGACGCGGCGCTTGAGGAAGTGATCGAGAATCTCGACGACCTGGTAATCAAGCCGGCCTACCCGCAGCTGCGCATCGACACCGTGTTCGGCAACGACCTGAAAGGCGCCAAGCGCGAGGCCTTTCTGGACAAGCTGCGCGCCCAGCCGCACAAATACGTGGCGCAGGAGCGGGTGCGCATTTCGCAGGCGCCGGTGTGGGACCGTTCACGCGAACTCGGGCTCACTGCCGGCGCAGTCGGCATCCGGGTGTACGCCTGCGCGACGCCGAACGGCTACATGGTGATGCCGGGCGGCCTGGCGCGCCTGGCTTCCGGCCTGGACGAGCGCGTGCTGTCGAACCAGCGCGGCGGCGGCAGCAAGGACATCTGGGTGCTCTCCACCGGCCCGGTGTCCAATTTCAGCCTGCTGCGCCGGGCGATCGGCCCGCAGGACCTGGTGCGCAGCAACGTGCACCTGTCTTCGCGCGTGGCGGAAAACCTGTTCTGGCTGGGCCGCTACATGGAGCGCTGCGACAACACCGCGCGCCTGATGCGCGTCACCCTGGGCCGCCTGATCGACGGCGCTTTCGACACGCCGGGCAAGGAAAGCGCCTGCCTGACGGCGATCTGCCAGTTCGCGGGCGTGCTGGACTACGACACCGAGGCGACCCGCGATGCGGTGGAAGCGCGGGTTCTGCAATCGCTTTCCGCCGAACACGGCCTGGGCGCCAACCTGCACCAGCTGCTGCGCATCGCCGCCAACCTGCGCGAGCGCCTGTCGCTGGACAACTGGCGCACCCTGAACCACATGGTGCAGGACCAGGCGACCTGGGAGCGCGACCCGCCCACCCTGTCCGACGCGCTCACCGCGCTCGATTCGACCACGGCCAAACTGATGACCCTGGCCGGCTTCGCGCTGGACGGCATGACCCGCGACCAGGGCTGGCGCTTTCTATCCATGGGCCGGCGTCTGGAGCGCATGCAGTTCCTGTGCATGAGCCTGCAGCATGCGATTTCGCTGCCGCGCGACGCCGAGCTGGATTGGCTGCTGGAACTGGCCGACAGCATCGTCACCTACCGCGCGCGCTACATGGCGCGCCCGGAATGGCTGCCCCTGCTCGACCTGTTGCTGCTCGACACCGGCAACCCGCGCTCGATCGCCTTCCAGCTGTATGGCCTGAACGATTACCTGCTGCGCCTGGAGGACATTTACGGGCCGAGCGGCGCCGACCTGCTGCAGCCCTCGCTCAAGGCGCTGGATGAAATCGATGTCGAGCGCGACCTGCGCCCCGACAGTGAGCGCATGCTCTCGCTGCTGCGCAATCTGCAATCGGCCAGCTATAACCTCTCCGAGCATCTCGGCCAGCGCTACTTCAGTCTGGCCGGCGAAGCCAACCGCCAGACTTATGCGACATGATTGCGCGACATGAACCTGACTTCCCCTGACGTCAAGCGCTACCGCGTTCTGCATACCACCAGCTACCGCTACTCGTCGCCAGTGGCCCTGTCGCGCCAGTTGCTGCACTTGAGCCCGCGCGAATTCGCCACCCAGCGCGTGTTGCAGCACCATTTGCAGATCGATCCGCAGCCGGACGAGCAATCAGCCTCGCACGACTATTTCGGCAATGCGATTGCGCAGATCGTGCTCAGTTCGGCGCATCAGTCGCTCTCCTTGGGTGCTGCCTCGGTGGTCGAGGTGCTGCCGCGCCCGCGGATGGAAGAGCTTGGCGCCGCGCCGCCCTGGGAGGAAGTCGCCGCCCAGCTGCATGCGCATTCGTCGGGCGTGTACGCGGAGCCCGCGCATTTCCTGTTCGATTCGCCGCACGTGGAATGCTCGGCCGAACTGCAGCGCTACGCTGCCCCCAGCTTCACGCCACGCCGCGACCTGCTGGAAGCGGTGCAGGACCTGAATCACCGCATCCACCAAGATTTCGAGTTCGACCCGATCGCCACCGTGATCTCCACCCCGCTCGCCGAAGTGCTGAAAGAGCGGCGCGGCGTCTGCCAGGACTTTGCCCACCTGATGATCGGCTGCCTGCGCACCCTGGGGTTGGCGGCGCGCTATGTAAGTGGTTACCTGCTCACCACGCCGCCACCGGGACATGCGCGCCTGATCGGCGCCGATGCCTCGCACGCCTGGGTCTCGCTATATCTGCCGGGAGCACCGAACGGCGGCTGGATCGATTTCGATCCGACCAACGACCTGCTGGTCGACGACGAGCACATCACCCTGGGTTGGGGCCGCGATTTTTCGGACGTGACGCCCACACGCGGCGTGATTCTGGGCGGCGGCGAACAGGAACTGGCCGTGCACGTGACAGTCAGCGGAAGTGATGAGCCGGACCCGTTGGAAGGATCGGCCATGCCGCAGATGTCGCAGAGCCAATCCCAATCCCAGTCTCAATCCCAATCGGGAACGTCTGCTCCGGCCCCCTTGGTCATCACGGCGATGGACGATTCCGGGCGTCCACACTAACGGACGCGCCGGCGAATCCCTGCTAGCGCTTCGCGGCAAGCGCCTGGTGGCTTCTCAGTGCAAGCGCAATGAGCGCTCATTGACCACTCATTGAGCACTCACTGACCATTCTGCGGTTGCGCCACCGTCACATTGACTTCCATGTCCTCTTCGGCGCCACCCAGGCGCATGCCGCGGATCGGACTCGCGTCCAGATAGTCGCGACCGATGGCGAGGCGACACAGTTCGGGACCGGCGAGGCGGTTCTGCGTCACGTCGAAACCCAGCCAGGCGCCGGCGCCGCGGTTGCCATCGGCGATCCAGGCCTCGGCCCAGGCATGTGACGACGCGACATGGCTGGCATCGTCCAGCAGGTAGCCGCTGATGTAGCGCGCCGGTACGCCGCGCGCGCGGCAGGCGGCGAGAAACACGTGAGTCAAATCCTGGCACACGCCCGAACCCTGCGCCAGGGCTTCGGCGGCCGTGGCATGCACGTCGGTGGTTCCCAGTACGTAAGCCATGCGCTTGGATACCACCTCCATCAGTCCCTCCAGGGGCGCGCGTGCGGCGGATACCGCGCCGTGCTCGGGCAATGCGCTCGCGGCGAACTCCTGCAGCGCGGCATCGGCCTGGGTCAGCGGGGTGGGCAGGGCGAACGCCAGCGGCGGCACCGAGGAATCATGCGGCATCACCATGCCGCGCTCGTCGGTGGTCTCCACCTGGCCCTGGGCGATCACGCGAATTTCGTCGTGCGGTTCGGTCACCGAGAGAATCAGTACGCTGTTGCCATAGGCATCGGTCTGGCGCCAGCGTCGGCCGGGGGTGTCGATGGACCAGGAGAGGATGCGCTGGCCGCCCTCGGTACGCGGCGTCTGGCGCACGTACTGGATGCTGTAGCTGGCCGGCGTCGAATAGCGGTAGACGGTTTCGTGGCGGATTTCCAGGCGCATTGCTAACTCCGTGCGGCGTTATCTTTGATGGCGGTTCAGGACATGGGTACGAGGAAGTCCTTGGCGATCCGGCTGCCCAGATCGGCCATGTCGTCGAGAAAATCGGTGAGGTAGCGGTGCAGGCCGACTTCGAGTATGTCCTCGATGCGCCCGTACTGCATCTGCGAGTACAGGGCGCCGGCTCGGCGCCGCGTCTCGTTCGAGCGGCTGTTGGCCACCAGGGCGAGGATCTGGTGCACTTCCTTCATGCAGGCATGGATCGAGCGCGGCATGTCATCGCGCAGGATCATCAGTTCGGCGACCCGGTGCGGGGTGATCACGTCGCGATACACCTTGCGGTAAATCTCGAATGCCGACACCGAGCGCAGCAGCGCGCCCCACTCGTAGTATTCGTTGCCCAGGCCTACCTGCGGCGCCAGTTCGTCGAACTTCACATCCAGCAGGCGCGCGGTGTTGTCGGCGCGTTCCAGGAAGGTGCCCAGGCGCACGAAGTGGAAGGCCTCGTCCTGCAGCATGGTGCCTACCGTCACGCCGCGCGAGAGGTGCGAGCGGAACTTGACCCACTCCAGGTATTCGACCATCTCGGCTTCGCCGCCGACCTTGAGCTTTTCGGCGGCGGAGTCGCGCCCTTCCAGCCAGGTGGTGTTGATGGTCTCCCACACCTCGGAGGTGACGGTGCCGCGCACCGCATGGCAGTTCTCGCGCGAGGAGCGCAGCGAAGACAGGATGGACGAAGGATTGTCCAGGTCCACCGCCATGAAGCGCAGCACATTGGGCCCGGTGATCGGCCCGTACTTGGCGGTGTACACCGGCTCCAGGCCGGTGATGCCCAGGGCGGCACCCCAGTAGCCCATGTCGGCACCGGGGAGCTGCAGGGACATGCGGTGGCTCACATCGAGCAGCCGCGACATGTTTTCGGCCCGCTCGGTGTAGCGGGCCATCCAGTAGAGGTGATCGGCGGTTCTGGAGAGCATTGGAATTTTGATTAAGTGGGCTACGCCCCCTTAACAACCCCCGATTCCAGAAAGAAGGACGCGCCGCTGCAAACGAGTGTTGATCCTTCCATGTTGTTTCTCCCTCATTTTTCCAGGACCCAAGTATCTTTGGTACCCCCGCCCTGCGAGGAATTCACCACCAGCGAGCCTGCCTTGAGCGCGACGCGTGTGAGGCCGCCAGGCGCCATGCGCACCTCCTTGCCGGAGAGCACGAAAGGCCGCAGGTCGATGTGGCGCGGCGCGATGCCGGATTCGACGAAGGTCGGGCAGGCCGACAACGCCAGGGTAGGCTGGGCAATGTACTTGTCCGGCGCGGCCTTCACGCGCTCGCGGAAATCGTCCACCTCTTTCTTCGTGGAAGCGGGGCCGACCAGCATGCCGTAGCCGCCGGCGCCGTGGGTCTCTTTCACCACCAGCTTCTCCATGTTGGCCAGCACGTAGGAAAGCTCGTCGGCCTTGCGGCACTGGTAGGTGGGCACGTTGAGCAGCAGCGGCTCTTCGGAAAGATAGAAGCGGATCATGTCCGGCACATACGGATAGATCGACTTGTCGTCGGCCACGCCGGTGCCGATCGCGTTGGCCAGGGTGACGCGGCCGGAGCGGTACACGCTCATCAAGCCGGCAACGCCGAGCGCCGAATCGCGGCGGAAAGTCAGCGGGTCGAGAAAATCGTCATCGATGCGGCGGTAGATCACGTCGACCCTGCGCGGGCCTTGCGTGGTGCGCATGAACAGGGTCTCGTCATGCACGAACAGGTCCTTGCCCTCGACCAGCTCCACGCCCATCTGCTGGGCCAGGAAGGCATGCTCGAAGTAGGCGCTGTTGTATGCGCCCGGAGTCAGCACCACCACCGCCGGGTCGTCCACGCCGGCCGGCGCCACCTGGCGCAGGGTGTCGAGCAGCAGGTCGGGATAGTGCTCGACCGGCGCCACGCTGTAGCGGCTGAACAGCTCGGGAAACAGGCGCATCATCATGCGCCGGTCTTCCAGCATGTAGGAAACGCCGGAAGGCACACGCAGATTGTCTTCCAGCACGTAATAGTCGGCATCGCCGCCGGGCAGCGCGGCGCGCACGATGTCCACCCCCGCGATATGCGCGAAGATGCTGTTGCGCACGTCCAGGCCCTGCATCTCGGGACGGTACTGGGCGTTACAGAACACCTGCTCCGCCGGAATCAGCCCATCCTTGACGATGCGCTGGCCGGAGTAGATGTCGTGAATGAAGGCGTTCAGGGCATTGACCCGTTGCACCAGCCCGGCTTCGAGCTTTTTCCATTCCTCGGCGGGAATGATGCGCGGGATGATGTCGAACGGGATCAGGCGCTCGCGGCCGGCGTTTTCGCCATACACCGCGAAGGTGATGCCGTAGCGGTGAAAGGCGGAGTCGGCCTCGGCGCGCTTGGCGGCGATATGCGCCGGTGGGGTCTGCGCCAGCCATTCCTGGAAGCGCGAATAATGCGGCCTCACCGCCCCCGCCGGGACGTTCATCTCATTGAATATATTGTTCATGGGGCGTCTGCATGATTACCGCATTCTTACAGCAATCCAAAGCAAGCGCCGTGCCGAAACCGGCAGCCCGTCTCAAGTTGCCCTGAGTACCCGCCGGGCAGCGTTTTGCCGTGCCTATTAGAGCCCGAGCACGTCCTGCATGTCAAACAGACCGGTTTTCTTCTCCCGAAGAAAGCGGCAGGCGCGCAAGGCGCCCTGCGCATAGGTCATGCGCGAAGAAGCCTTGTGGGCCACCTCGATGCGCTCGCCCTGGCCCAGGAACATCACGGTATGGTCGCCCACCGCGTCGCCGCCGCGCACCACCGCATAGCCGATGGTCTCGTCCTTGCGCGCACCGGTCACGCCCTCGCGGCCATAGACCGCGACCGCGTCATGATCACGTCCCAGCGCCTTGGCCACCACTTCGCCCATGCGCAGCGCGGTGCCCGAGGGCGCATCCACCTTCATGCGATGGTGCGCCTCGACGATCTCGACGTCATAGCCTTGCTGCAATACCTTGGCCGCCACTTCGAGCAGCTTGAGCGTCAAGTTGACACCCACGCTCATGTTGGGCGCGAACACGATGCCGATCTTCTGCGCCGCCACCTCGATCGCCTGCTTGTCGGCAGGCTCGAAACCGGTGGTGCCGATCACCATTTTCACGCCATGCTTCACGCAGGCCCGCAGGTGCTCCCGCGTGCCTTCGGGGCGGGTGAAATCGATGAAGACATCCGCGCCCTTGACCGTCGCCTCGATATCGGCGCTGGTGCTCACGCCGCTGGCGCGGCCCATGAACTCGGCGGCGTCGCGCCCCAGCGCCGGTGAACCGGGCATGTCCAGGGCGCCGGCCAGGACAGTGTCCGGGCTGCCGGCGATGGCTTCAATCAGGGTCTTGCCCATGCGGCCGGAGCTGCCGGCCACCACGATACGCATTTTTTCCATGAGCTTACTTGGCCATTTCTTCGAGGATCAGCCAATCGCTGCCGTAGCGCGCCATGCGCAGGGTCTTGCGCCCGCTCTCCTTGAGCAGGTTGGATTCATACTCCTGCACGAACACGGCCACCGCCACATCGTCCTTGCCCAGGGTCACTTGCGGATCGATGACCTTGACGACGATGAATGAAGGCTTGGTGAGCCGGTCGCGGCGCTGTGCCTCCCATTTGGCGCGCGACAGATTGCCGGGCGCGCGGAAGTCCGGCGCGTAAGAAGCCAGGTAGCGCGTGACATCCTTCGCTTGCCAGGCGGCGCGCCAGCGCTCAACCGAGGCGATCACCCCATCCGGCGTCAGCACCGGCTGCGCGGCGGCAGAGGCGGCGGCCGGCGCAGGGGTGGCCTGGGCGGTCAGCGTCACCGGGGTCACGCCGCCGGCGTCGGGCGCAGCCTGCCCTGATGGCATGGCTTCGGGAACAGGCGGCGGTGCGGAGCCGGGGGCGGGCGCGGCGGCGGGCGCAGGAGGCGGCGCCGGCGTCTGCACGGTCTCCTGGACGGCTGGCCCGACCGACACGGTACCCGTGGCGGGCGGGGGCTCGGCCGGCGCAGCCTTGGGCGGCTCGGCGATGCCCGGCCTGGGCAAAGGGGTGTTTTCAGGCGAAGCGGCACGTGCCGCGCCGGCGGCCGCGTCTTCGGTGCTCACGCCGGGCATCCAGCCGAACATGCGGCGCAGCAGGCTGGGCTTTTTCTCCTGCTCCTTGTCAGCGGCCTGGGAAGAAGACAGGTTAGGCAGATCGGCCGGCTTGGGCGCCGCGGCAGGTTCCCGCGCGGCCGTGGGCGCCGGCGCAGCGGCTGGCGGGCTGGATGCGCCCGAGGCGCCTGCGGCGGGCGCCGCAGCGCCTGCCGGGCTGGGGACAGCCGGGCTGGGAGAGGCCGGCTTGGGCGCCGCGCTCTTGCCGCCAAACAGGCCACCGAAAAAGCCCGGCTTGTCCTCGACCACCTCGGCGGACTTGGGCGGCGGTACGTCCGACTCCCAGCCAGACAGCTTGCCATCAGGCCCCGCATCGAACATGACGGTCAGCTTGTGCTTTTCCGGATCGTTCCAGCCTTTCGAGGAGCGGAAAATGTAGTCCCAGCGATTGGCGTGGAACACATCGGTGAGCAGGGGCGTGCCCAGGATGAAGCGTACCTGGTCGCGGGTCTGGCCCTTTTGCAGCTTGTCGACCATGTCCTGGGTGACAAAGTTGCCCTGCTGGATGTCCATCCGGTAAGGCGTGACGATGTTCGGCACATACTTGTTGACCGACGAATCGGCGGCGCAGCCTGCGATGAGCACGCCCAGCGCGGCCAGGGCAGCGCCCGGCAGAATGCGTGCACGCGCGCCGGCGGCGCGCGAAACCTGTACGGATACGGAAAGAGACAAGGAATTCACCGGGATAGACGCCGTGGAAACAAATCAGCCGATTCGAAGACTTCGGCGCGTGAAGACAACCGCAGGCAGCGCAAAAAATCCGCGCTCTGCCCGCCCTGCCGCAAGTTGTCCCGCGCCGGATTGGCTTCAGGCCACCAAACCCGTTATGATACTTGAAACCCATCACAGGTTCCCTCAGGTTACTCATCATGCCCCGCTCACAATCCGCCCCCAAGACTTCCGCGGCGGCAGTTGCCCCCGCCGACCACAATCAGGACGACCTGCGCAACATCGGGCTGAAGGCCACCGGCCCGCGCCTGCGCATCCTCGAATTGTTCCAGACCAGCGGCACGCGCCACCTTTCCGCCGAAGACGTATACCGCCAGTTGCTCGCCGAAAACATCGAAGTCGGCCTGGCCACCGTCTACCGCGTGCTGACCCAGTTCGAGCAGGCCGGCCTGCTGCAGCGCCATCACTTCGAATCCGGCAAGGCGGTATTCGAGCTCAACGAAGGCTCGCACCACGACCACCTGGTGTGCCTGCAGTGCGGCCGCGTCGAGGAGTTCTACGATCCCGAGATCGAGCGGCGCCAGACCAAAGTCGCCAAGGATCGCGGCTTTGCCCTGCACGATCACTCGCTGGCGCTGTATGCCGACTGCGTCAAGACCGACTGCCCGCACCGTGCCAACGCCAGCCTGCCCGGCGCGAAGGGCTGATTCGCAAGCAGCCACAGTGACAAATTGAAAACGGCCGCGGGGATGATCCCCGCGGCCGTTTTGCTTTGCCATGGCGCCGGATGGCGCGACCCGGCGCCTACCCTTTCTCAAATACGAAAGCGCCGTTTTTCGCATCGACCCGCACCACGTCCTTCGGGCCGAAACTGCCGTCGAGCAGCCGCTTGGCCAGCGGGTTTTCCACCTGCTGCTGGATCGCGCGCTTGAGCGGACGGGCGCCGTAGACCGGGTCGAAGCCGGCCTGGGCAAGTTCCGACAAGGCCGCATCGGTCAGGCTCAAGGTAATTTCCATCTTCGCCAGCCGCTGCGCCAGGCGCTTCAACTGGATCTTGGCGATCGACTGGATATTCTTCTCGTCCAGCGCGTGGAACACCACCAGTTCGTCGATCCGGTTGATGAACTCGGGGCGGAAATGGCTCCGCACCTCGGCCAGCACGGCGATCTTCATCACTTCCGGATCCTCGCCCGCCATGCTCTGGATCTTGTGCGAACCCAGGTTGGAGGTCATCACGATCACAGTGTTCTTGAAGTCCACGGTGCGGCCCTGCCCGTCGGTCATGCGGCCATCGTCGAGCACCTGCAGCAGGACGTTGAACACATCCGGATGCGCCTTCTCGACCTCATCGAGAAGGATCACGCTATAGGGCTTGCGCCGTACCGCTTCGGTCAGGTACCCGCCTTCGTCGTAGCCGACATAGCCGGGAGGCGCGCCGATCAGCCGGGCCACCGAGTGCTTTTCCATGAACTCGCTCATGTCGATGCGGATCAGGCGGTCTTCCGAATCAAACATGAAATTGGCCAGCGCCTTGCACAGCTCGGTCTTGCCCACCCCGGTGGGCCCCAGGAACAGGAAGGAGCCGTACGGACGGTTCTCGTCGGAGAGACCGGCGCGCGAGCGGCGGATCGCGTCCGACACCAGGCGCACGGCTTCGTCCTGCCCGACCACGCGCTCGTGCAGCTTGTCCTCGATCTTGAGGAGCTTGTCGCGCTCGCCTTGCATCAGCTTGGAAACCGGGATGCCGGTCGCGCGCGCCACCACTTCGGCGATCTCTTCGGTGCCCACTTGCGTGCGCAATAGCTTGTTCCGCACCGGCTTGGCGTCCGCACCTGCCTTCAATTGCGCCTCGAGCTGGGGCAGCTTGCCGTATTGCAATTCGGCAAGCTTGTCGAACTGGCCCTTGCGCTGCAGGTCGACCATTTGCGCGCGCACGCGGTCGATCTCTTCCTTGATGTGCTGCGAGCCGTGCACCTGCGCCTTCTCGGCCTTCCACACTTCTTCCAGGTCGGCGTATTCACGCGACAGGCGGTCGATCTCTTCGTCGATCAGGTTCAGGCGCCGCTGCGAGGCTTCGTCCTTTTCCTTCTTGACCGCTTCACGCTCGATCTTGAGCTGGATGATGCGGCGGTCGAGCTTGTCCATCACCTCGGGCTTGGAGTCGATCTCCAGCTTGATGCGCGCGGCGGCCTCGTCGATCAGGTCGATCGCCTTGTCCGGCAGGAAGCGGTCGGTGATGTAGCGGTGCGAAAGCTCCGCCGCCGAGACGATCGCCGGATCGGTGATGGTCACGCCATGGTGCAGCTCGTACTTTTCCTTCAGGCCGCGCAGGATGGCGATGGTCGATTCCACGCTGGGCTCGTCGACCAGCACCTTCTGGAAACGGCGCTCCAGCGCAGCGTCTTTCTCGACGTACTTGCGGTATTCGTCCAGGGTGGTGGCGCCGACGCAATGCAGCTCGCCGCGGGCGAGCGCGGGCTTGAGCATGTTGCCCGCATCGATCGCGCCTTCGGCCTTGCCGGCGCCGACCATGGTGTGCAGCTCGTCGATGAAGACGATGGTCTGGCCTTCGTCCTTGGCCAGGTCGTTGAGCACGGACTTCAGGCGCTCCTCGAATTCACCGCGGTACTTGGCGCCGGCCAGAAGAGAGGCCATGTCGAGCGAGAGCACGCGCTTGTTCTTCAGCGTCTCGGGCACTTCGCCATTGACGATGCGCTGCGCCAGGCCTTCGACGATGGCGGTCTTGCCCACGCCCGGCTCGCCGATCAGCACCGGGTTGTTCTTGGTACGGCGCTGCAATACCTGGATGGTGCGGCGGATTTCGTCGTCGCGGCCGATCACCGGGTCGAGCTTGCCCTTGCGCGCACGCTCGGTCACATCCACCGTGTATTTCTTCAGCGACTCGCGCTGGTCTTCTGCTTCCTGGCTGTCGACGCTGGAGCCGCCGCGCACGGCTTCAATCGCCGTCAGCAGGTCCTTGGTGGTGACGCCGGCTTCCTTGAGGGCGCGGCCCGCTTCGCCTTTTTCCTCGGCGGCGGCGAGCAGGAAGATTTCCGAGGCAATGTATTCGTCGCCGCGCTTCTGCGCCAGTTTGTCGGTGACATTGAGCAGGTTGGAGAGGCCGCGCGAAATCTGCACTTCGCCGCCATGGCCTTCGACCTTGGGCAGGCGCTCGATGGCGCGCGTCAGCTCCTGCTTGAGCTTGGGTACCTGGGCGCCGGCGCGCGACAACAGCGAGGCGGTCGAGCCGTCGTCCTGGTTCAGCATCGCCAGCAGCACGTGCTGCGGCTCGATGAATTGTTGGTCATTGCCGTTGGCGATGCTCTGGGCATCGGCAAGGGCCTGCTGAAACTTGGTGGTAAGTTTGTCCATGCGCATGTTGCTTTACGCTCCGAAAATGAATGCTTGACACCAAAGTGAGGCTTTTCAGCCTATTTTCAAGCGAAAAGCCGCATTTCCCATCATTTTGGCCAGTGCCCGCGTTATACGCCCAAGTTGCCCGCGCCGGGCCGCAATGTGGTAAATCTAGCCTGGCACTTTGAGGAACCTACAAGCATGAACGAGACAAAACCCGCCGCCGGGCCGCTGGCCGGCATTCGCGTCCTGGAACTGGGCCAGGTACTCTCCGGCCCGTTCGCCGGCGCCATCCTCGCCGACCTGGGGGCGGAGGTACTGAAAATCGAGCGTCCCGAAGGGGGCGACGATGCGCGCAACATGGGCCCGCCCTTCCGCCATGGCGATGCGCTGAACTTCCACCTGTTCAACCGCGGCAAAAAATCGATCGCCCTGGACCTGAAAAGCGCCGAGGGCGTCGAGGCGCTGCATACCCTGGCCGAACAGTGCGACATCCTGATTCACAATCTACGCCCCGGCGTGCCCGCTTCGCTCGGCATCTCGGGCGAGGCAATGTGCGCCCGCCACCCGCGCCTGATCTACGGCGAAATCTCCGCCTTCGGCCCGATCGGCCCCCTGGCCGCCAAGCCCGGCTACGAGCCGCTGATCCAGGCCTACAGCGGCCTGTCGGCGATCAACGGCGGGCCGGACGATCCGCCGGTGCGCATGGGTGCCTCGGTCTGCGACCAGGGCACCGGCATGTGGGTGGTGATCGGCGTGCTGTCCCTGCTGCAGCGCCGCCAGGCGACCGGCCGCGGCGGCGTGGTCGCGGGCTCCCTGCTGGAGACCGCGCTGGTATGGAACGGCCAGAAAATGGATGCCTACGTCAACGAAGGCAAGCTGCCCGAGCGCCATGCCTCCGGCCACCCCGGCTTTGTGCCCTACGAGGCCTTCGATGCGCAGGACGGCCCGTTCCTGATCTGCTGCGGCAACGACCGCCTGTTCGCCAAGCTGGCGGCGGTACTCGACCGGCCGGAGTGGGTGACCGATACGCACTACGCCACCAACCGCGCGCGCCTGGCCAACAAGCCGGCGCTGCTGGCCGAACTGCGCGAATTGCTGCGCCACCGCGACCGTGCCGCCTGGATCAAGAGCTTCGAGGCCGTCGGCATTCCTTGCGCGCCGATCCACAGCGTGCCCGAAGCCCTGGCGCAGCCGCAGGTGCGGGCCCTGGGCCTGCGCCAGGCCGTGCCGGGCGAGGACTACGGGCTGACCGGCCTGCCCTTGAGTTTCGACGGGCAGCGCCCGGCGATTGCCGGCGCCGCGCCGCGCCTGGGTGCGCACAATGCTGCCTATGGCGTTGCCCAGCCCGCCGTGGCCCCAAAACAGCCCAAAGCCGCCTGATTCAAACCGCGCCTCAAGCCACATCCCCGGCGCGACAAGCGTCGGCACATACAAAGCAACTGAAGGAGACAACATGCCGTTCCGCACCACCCGCCTGCTGCCCGCCGCGCTCACCCTCGCCGCGCTTGCCCTGCCCCTGGCCGCCGGCGCGCAGGACTATCCGAACCGCCAGATCACGATCATCGTCCCGTTCGCCGCCGGCAGCGGCACCGACCAGCTGGCGCGCGCCTATTCCACCGCCATGACCGCCGAGTTCAAGGTGCCGGTGGTGATCGACGACAAGCCTGGCGCCAGCGGCATGATCGCCGCGCAACTGGTCGCCAAGGCGCCGGCCGACGGCTACACCCTGCTGTTCACCACCAACACGACCCACGCCGCCAACGAGCACCTGTACAAGAAGCTGCCATACGACCCGGTGAAGGACTTTGCCCCGGTCGCCCTGCTCTCCAAGGGTTACCAGGTGATGGTGGTGCTGCCCCAGGCGTCCTACAAGTCAGTCACCGATTTCATCGCGGCGGCCAAGCAGCAGCCCGGCAAGCTGTCGTTCGGCAGCGGCAGTTCCTCCTCCCGGGTGGCCGGCGAAGCCTTCAAGCAGATGACCGGCGCCGACCTGCTGCACGTACCTTACAAGAGCAACCCGCTGGCGCTGACCGACCTGCTGGGCGGCCAGATCAACGTGATGTGGACCGATATGACCACCGGCGCGCCGATGGTGACGTCGAACAAGCTGCGCGCCCTCGCCGTCACCAGCCTCAAGCGCTCGCCCCAGTTGCCCAACATTCCGACAGTGGATGAAGCCGGCGTCAAGGGCTACGAGAGCTCGTTCTGGAGCGCGGTCTACATGCCCGCCGGTACGTCGCCGGCGGTGGTCAAGCGCATGAGCGACCTGGTGATCAAGGCGACTACCACCGCGCCCGCCGTCACCTCCCTGTCGGCCACCACCGGCGCCGAGCCGGCGACCCTGGGCCCGGAAGGCCTGAGCAAATTCCAGGCTGAGGAATCGGCCAAGTGGGGCCGCATCATCAAGGCGGCGGGGATTGTTCCGGAGTAAAGAGCCCGGCGTGAATTTATGACGAGAGAATGGCGATTCCCTGGACCTGTTGCAGCCGCGCCGCACCCGCCGGCGGCGCGGTTTGACTTGGGCCCACGTTGCGCCTAGGATTCGGCCATTCATGAACATCCATCAGCTTCAGCTTGCTTTCGATGCCGCCGAGGATCGCGTGCTGTTCCGGGTGTCCACCACGCAGCAGGAAGAGTTCCGCATTTTCCTGACCCGCCGCTTCGTGAAAATGCTCTGGCCGCACCTGCTGCGCGCCCTGGAAAACAAGGTCGCGGTGAAGGCGCCGGCCGTCGAGGCGCGCCGCGAGGTACTGGCCTACGAGCACGACAAGGCGCTGCGCGAGACCGATTTCTCCCAGCCCTTCGGCGGCAGCGGCGCGCCGGCCGCGCACATTTTTCCGCTCGGCGAAACGCCGTTCGTGGTGACGCAGGGCCAGTTGCGGGCGGAGGCGGCGGGCAATTACAAGCTGGTGCTCAATCCTGCCAGCGGCCAGGGCCTGGAAATCGGCCTGGACGACCGCCTGATGCATTCCTTCTGCCGGCTGCTCGAGGCGGCGGCGCGTACCGCGGAGTGGGACTTGCCGTTTCTGGCCGAACCGCAAGCCGCGCCGGAAAATGAGGCACGGGCACCGGCCCGGCATCTGTTAAATTGATGCATCAAATGATCTGAACAAGAACGGCGGCACGGGCAAGCATGTTTGAACTGGTCGAACGCATCGGCAAATACGAAATCGTCAAGGAGCTCGGGCGGGGCGCGACTTCGCGCGTCTACCTGGGTCACGACGCGTTCGCCGACCGCGAGGTGGCGATCAAGGTATTCGACCTGAGCGAAACCGGCGGCGACTCGCATGCGCTGAACATGCAAAAGAAGGGCTTTCTCGCCGAGGCGGCTCTGGTCGGCAAACTGACCCACCCGCACATCGTCGAAATCTACGACGCCGCCACCGAAGGCGACACCAGCTACGTGGTGATGGAGTACGTGTCCGGCGGCGCGCTCGACCGCCACGCCGACGTCAGTACCCTGCTGCCGATCGGCAAGGTGGTGGAGATCGTGTTCAAGTGCGTGCGCGCGCTCGACATGGCGATGCGCGAAGGCATCATCCACCGCGACATCAAGCCGGGCAACATCCTGCTCACCGAAGAAGGCGATATCAAGATCTCCGACTTCGGCGCGGCGATCCGAGCGGCCAACAGCGCCGACACCACCCGCAACATGGACGATACGGTCGAGGGCATCGTCGGCTCGCCCGGCTACATGTCGCCCGAGCAGGTGCGCAACGAGACCCTGACCCACCAGAGCGACATTTTTTCGCTCGGCGTGGTGATGTACCGCCTGCTCACCGGGCGCCTGCCGCTGACCGCGACCAACCAGATGAGCATGGCCTACGCCATCCTCAATACCGAACCGCCGCCGCCTTCCTCGCTGCGCTCCGACCTCTCCGAGGTGCTGGACCGCATCACCATGAAGGCGATGGCCAAGGACCGCGCCAAGCGCTACCAGAACTGGATCGAATTCGGCAAGGACCTGACCCAGGCCTTCGCGCAGTTGCGCGCCGAGGGCGAGGCCGCTTCCGACTCGCAGCAGTTCGAAGCCCTGCGCGTCCTGCCCTTCTTTGCCGAGTTCGACGATGTCGAGTTGTGGGAAGTCACGCGCATCTCGACCTGGAGCGAGTTCAAGGCCGGCAGCATTGTGATCCGTGAAGGCGACGACGGCGACGCCCTGTTCATCCTGGTCGATGGCGAAGTAGACGTCAGCCTGCGCAACCAACGCGTCAGCAGCATCAAGCGCGGCGGCATCTTCGGGGAAATCCTCTACTTCGCCGACCAGGCCGCCAAGCGCAACACCACCATCACCGCCAAGGGCCACTGCGACGTGATCGAGATCAAGGCCGCCGCCATCCGCGCCGCCTCCGACGGCGTGCAGGCCGAGTTCAACAAGGCCAGCATGCGCGTGCTGATCGAGCGCCTGACGCAGATGAACGCGCGGCTGGCGATGATGAAGGCGGCCGAGGAGTAGAGCGCTCAAAAGCGGAGCTTTCTTTTAAAAGAAAGCTCCGCTTTTGAGCGGCCTGCACTGCAAAAAATCGCTGGCGGAACCAGTCGATTTTTCTGACTTAACTGCTACGAAAAAGCCCGGCGCGGCGCGATATCGCTTCGTTGCCATGACATCGCTTGCCTGCGCTGCGCGCGGCCGTCCTTAGCTCTGAAATGCGCGGTAGGTGGCGAAGCCGGCGATGGTGGCGAGGATGGAGCCGAACAGGTGCAGGCTGACGTGGGCCAGCATGGCGAGGTAGCGGGCCTGCTGGATCAGGGCGACGGCTTCGGCGGAGAAGGTGGAGAAGGTGGTCAGGCCGCCGAGAAAGCCGGTGATGGCGAACAGGCGCCACTCGGGGGCAATGCTGGTGTTGGCGGCGAAGTAAGCGACCAGCAGGCCGATCAGGTAGCCGCCGATGATATTGGCGACGAGGGTGCCGGGCGGCACCGACTGGTGCAAGCTGTTGAAAGCCACCGAGAGGCCCCAGCGCAGCCACGCGCCCAGCATGGCGCCCAGGCCGACGGCGAGAAAACCCGACGGGTTCACTTGGCTGCCTTGCCGGGCGCGTTCGGCGCCGCGCTCCCGCCTGCTACCCATTTGGCCGCCGCATCGTCGTCGCTGCTGCGCGCCTCGACCCAGCGCTCCCCTGTTGGGGTGACTTCCTTTTTCCAGAACGGCGCCTGGGTCTTCAGGTAGTCCATGATGAACTCGCAGGCGGCAAAGGCCTCGCCGCGATGCGCGCCCAGGGTGACCACGAGCACGATCTGGTCTTGTGGATGCAGGGTGCCGACGCGATGGATCACCAGCGCATCGAATATGTCCCAGCGGCCGCGCGCCTGCGTGACGATATCTTCGAGCGCCTTCTCCGTCATGCCGGGGTAGTGCTCCAGCGTCAGGGAGGAGACGCCCGAGCCGTCGTTGATGTCGCGCACCGTGCCGATGAAGGTGGCGATGCCGCCGATCTGCGCCGTGCGCTCGCCCTGCGCGGCGCGCAGCTGCGCCACCTCGCGGGTGAGGTCGAAGTCGTCAAGCTGGACGCGTACCGGCATCTCAGCCTCCGGTGACCGGAGGGAAGAAGGCGACTTCGTCACCATCCTTCACCGCCGCGCCGGCCGCCACCATGGTCTGGTTCACCGCCGCGCGCACGTTGCGGGTGGGCGCGAAATGCTCGGCCCATTTGCCGCCGCGCGCCGCCAGATGGGCGCGCAGTTCGCCCACGGTCGCGACCGCTTCCGGCAGCGCGAGGCTTTCGCTCCCACTGCCGACCGCTTCACGCAGCCCGGCGAAAAACAGCAACTGGATGGTCATGGCGCTGGTTGGAATCCGGCTTAGTTCAACAAGGAGGCAAAGGGCAGGAAGCGTACACTGTCGCCGCGCTTGATCGCCTGGTTGGAGGGGTTGTCGATCAGCCCATCGCCCCACACAGTAGAGGTGAGGACGCCCGAGCTTTGGTTGGGGTAGATCTCCAGCCCGCCGGCGGCTGTCATGCGGGCGCGCAGGAATTCACGGCGGCGGTCCGGCTTGGGAAAGTCGAACTCGGCGGGTAGCTGCAAGGCCTTGGGCGCCACATCGGCCACACCTTGGCATTTGAGGATGAAGGGCCGCACAAACAAGAGAAAGGTGACGAAGCTCGACACCGGGTTGCCCGGCAGGCCGATGAAATTGGCCGTGCCGCCGCCGGCGCGGCGCACCTTCCCATAGGCCAGGGGCTTGCCCGGCTTCATGGCGATCTGCCACAGCCTGATCTCGCCCTCCGCCTCCACTGCCGGGCGCACGTGGTCTTCCTCGCCCACCGAGACGCCGCCGGTGGTGATGATCAGGTCGTGTTCCGCCGCAGCCTCGCGCAGCACCCGGCGCGTCTCGTCCAGGGTATCGCGCACGATGCCGAAGTCGGTGCAAATGCAGCCCAGCGACTCGATCATGCCGCGCAGCATGAAGCGGTTCGAGTTGTAGATCGCACCGGGCTTGAGCGGCTCGCCGGGCATGGCAAGTTCATCGCCGGTGAAAAACACCGCGACCTTCAGGCGCCGCACCACATCCAGATTCGCCAGGCCCACCGAGGCTGCCAGTCCGCAGGACTGCGGGTCCAGGCGCGCACCGGGCGAGAGTACTTCGGCACCGTTCTTGATGTCCTCACCGGCATAGCGCACCCACTGGCCGGCCTTGACCGCTTCGTTGATGGTGACCCTCATTTGGTCTCCGGTGCCGTCAGCGGTGGTGAGTTCCTGCATCACCACCGCATCGGCGCCGGGCGGCACCAGGGCGCCGGTGAAGATGCGCGCGGCGGTACCGGGCTCGAGCTTCTCGCCGACCGTACCGGCGGGGATGCGCTGCGCCACCCGCAGCACGGCGCCCGGCGCGGGTACGTCGGCGCTGCGCACGGCGTAGCCGTCCATCGAGGTATTGTCGGCGGGCGGCACATCGAGGGTGGAGCGCACGGCACGGGCCAGTACGCGGCCATGGGCCTCGAAGGTGGAAACGGTTTCGATGTCGCCCAGGGGCGTGGCCGCTGCCAGCAGCGCGGCCAGGGCATCGTCCATCGAGAGCATGGCGGGTTTGTTCATCGCGGCCTCAGTTGCAGATGCGCCATTATAAATTCCGCGATGCTTTCCGGATGGTTCAGGTCCAGGACCGGTAACGAGGTCTTGACCGGCCCGTCGGCGGCGACGGCGACGATGTTGTGGTCCCGCGGCTGCAGCAGCGCCTGGCCGAGGCCCGGACGATGAATTTCCAGTTTGGGAATCGCCGAGCGCTTGTAGCCCTCGACCAGCACCAGGTCGCAGGGCAAAAGGCGGGTCAATTGCTCTTCCAGCCCAGGCTCGGGAGCGCCGCGCAACTCATGCATCAGCGCCCAGCGCTTCTCCGAAGTGATCATCACCTCGACGGCACCGGCCTCGCGGTGGCGATGCGAATCCTTGCCCGGCTTGTCGATGTCGAAGTCGTGATGCGCGTGTTTGATCAGCGACACCCTCAGCCCCGCCTCCACAAAGAGCGGGATCAGTTGCTCGATCAGCGTGGTCTTGCCCGAACCGGAATAACCCGCGAAGCCGAAGACGGTTTTTTGCATCCAGCCATTATCCCATTCGAGCCTTACGCCCGGTCTTGACGCATCTCATTTGTGCAGCGCGATTTCGCCCTGCCTAGAGGGACTTGCGCGCCACCAGATCGATCAGGGCCGACATACCGCTGTGCTGGCTGCCTTCGTTGACCACACTCTCATGCTCGCACAGTTGCAATATCTCGCAGCCGGCGAAGGCGGCACGCAGCAGCTCGGGGGTGTACAGGTGCGCCACCTGCGGCGGTCCGCCGGTCTTGTACTCCAGCTGGCGCGGCGTGTAGCCCTGCACCAGCAGCAGGCCGCCCGGCTTGAGGGCGCGCAGCATGCGTTCGAACATGAAGCCGCGCAACTGCGGATCGGCGAACTGCACGAAGATCGCCGCCACCGCGTCGAACGCCGCCTCCGGCCAGGCCCAGCCTGACACGTCGGCGATCGCGTAATCCACCGTCACGCCCGCGCGCACCGCCAGCTTGCGCGCCTTCTCCACGCCGACCGGCGAGATGTCGAAGGCCGTGACCGACAGGCCTTGCTGCGCCAGCCAGACGCTGTTGCGCCCTTCGCCGTCGGCCACGCAGAGTACGCGCTGCCCGGCTTTGAGCAGCGGCTGCTGCGCGGCGAGAAACTGGTTCGGCGCGGTTCCGAAGATATAGTCCTCACGCGAAAAGCGCTTGTCCCAGGTTGCCTGGGCGTCGGTATAGCGGATTCCGCCGGGATTCTGCGTCCCTGGTGCTTCCTTGGACATGCGTGTCTCCTGCGGCGCCCGGCCCGGGCCGGTCAGAGCCCGGTGCGCGTCGCGATGTAGGTCTTGAGTTGGTCCACCGACACCGGCAGCACGTCGAAACGCCTGGGCAGCGCCTCGATGTTGTCGAAACCGGCCGGGCGCGGCGGCTTGATGTTCAGCGCCTCGATGATGGTCTCCTCGAACTTGGCCGGCAGCGCGGTTTCCAGCACGATCATCGGCACACCCGGTTCGCGGTATTCCTGCGCCACCTTCAGGCCGTCGGCGGTGTGGGTATCGATCAGCTTGCCGTATTTCTGATGCACGGCGCGGATGGTGTTCAGGCGGTCCGCATGGCTGCTCGACCCCGAGACGAAGCCATACGTTTCCATGCGCTTCCAGAGCGGCGTCTCCGACAGGTCGAACGACCCGCTGCCATCCACTTCGCGCCACAGCTCGCCCACCAGTTCGCCGCGGCGCCCGGTGAGATCGAAAATAAAACGCTCGAAGTTCGACGCCTTGGAAATGTCCATCGACGGGCTGGAAGTCTGGCGCGTTTCGCGGCTTGTGCGCACGCGGTATTTGCCGGTGCGGAAAAACTCGTCCAGCACGTTGTTCTCGTTGGTGGCCAGCACCAGTTTTTTGACCGGCAGGCCCATCATGCGCGCCACGTGGCCGGCGTAGATGTTGCCGAAGTTGCCCGAGGGCACGGCGAACGAAACCTGCTCGTCGTTGGATTTGGTCGCGGCGAAATAGCCCTTGAAGTAATACACCACCTGGGCCACCACGCGCGCCCAGTTGATCGAGTTCACCGCACCGATCTTCTGCTTCGACTTGAAGGCGGCGTCGTTGGAGACGGCCTTGACCATGTCCTGGCAGTCATCAAACACACCCTCGACGGCGAGGTTGAAAATGTTCGGGTCCTGCAGGCTGAACATCTGCGCGGCCTGGAACGGGCTCATCTTTCCTTTAGGGCTCAACATAAACACCCGCACGCCCGTCTTGCCGCGCATTGCGTACTCGGCCGCCGAGCCGGTATCGCCCGAGGTGGCACCGAGAATGTTGAGTTCGCGGCCCTGTTTGGTGAGCACGTACTCGAACAGGTTGCCGAGCAACTGCATCGCCATGTCCTTGAAGGCCAGGGTCGGGCCGTTGGACAGGCCAAGGATCGCGAGGCCCGGTTCCAGGGTGGTGAGCGGGGTGATGTCGTCGCTGTTGTAGACGGCCTTGGTATAGGTCCTGTCGATCAGCGCCTTCAGGTCGGCGGGCGGAATGTCGGTGATGAAACGCGACAGGATGGCGTAGGCCAGGTCCGCGTACTTCATGCCGCGCATTGCGGCGAGGTCGTCCGCCGTCAGCTTCGGATAGCCGCTCTCGGGCACGGTCAGGCCGCCGTCCGGCGCCAGGCCTTCGAGCAGGATTTCGGTAAAGGTCGCCGGGGCCATACCGCCGCGCGTGGATACGTATTTCATGATCGGTCTGCTTCTTAAGAGCCGGCGGCTTACGCCGGCTTGCGATGCCACTCGCCTTGTTCATTCTGTACCCACCAGCCGGCGGGCGCCTGCGCGGCCCATTGCACGGCGTAGGCCGCGGTGGTGAAGCGGATCCAGTCCACGTTCGGATCGTCCAGGTGGCCGGTGTCGAACATGTTGGCGCGATAAAGGATGGTGCGATCGAGGTTCTCGTCGTTCACCAGCGCGTGCTGCGCGGTTTGCAGGCTGGTGGGCTCGCGCGCCACCAGGTTGCCTTGCGCGCCCAGGCCGAGCACGCCGGATTCCAGCAGGGGCTTGAGCTGCGGCAGGCGCGCGCGCATGCGCTTGATTGCCGGAGTGAGGTCGCCGCCCGTATACGGCAGGGTAGCAAAGGCGCTGTCCGGCTGCTGTTCGTAAACCAGCTTGACCACGCGCTCGGCCTCCAGCTTGGTGCCGGCCGCGCCGGTCGTCACTTGCGGGCCCTTCGGAGTCTGCGGGGTCTGGCAGGCGGCCAGGCCCAGACAGAGGCTCAGCAGTGCAGCGGACAGGACGCGCATTATTGCAATTCCTCGAGGCGGATGCGCGTCACCTTGCCAAGCACCACCGGCAGGACTTCAATCGATGCGATCGCCGTGTTGACGTTCTTTTCCACCGCCTTGTGGGTCAGCATGATGATGTCGACCTGCTCCTCGCCCTCGGCGGGCTCCTTTTGCAGCATGGCGTCGATCGAGATTTTCTGGTCGGCCAGAATGCGCGTGACGTCGGCCAGCACGCCCGGCTGGTCCTTCACGCGCAGGCGCAGGTAGTAGCTGGTCTCGACCTCGCCGATCGGCAGGATCGGCGTGGAGGCGAGTTGGTCCGGCTGGAAGGCCAAATGCGGCACGCGGTTTTCCGGATCGGAAGTCTGCATGCGGGTGATATCGACCAGGTCCGCCACCACGGCGGAGGCGGTCGGCTCGGCGCCGGCGCCGGCGCCGTAATACAGCGTGGTACCCACCGCATCGCCCTTGACCATCACCGCGTTCATCACACCTTCCACATTGGCGATCAGGCGCTTGGCGGGGATCAGGGTCGGGTGCACGCGCAGTTCGAAACCGTTCGCCGCGCGGCGCGTGATGCCGAGCAGCTTGATGCGGTAACCCAGGCTCTCGGCGTATTCGATGTCTTCCTTCGTCAGCTTGGAGATGCCTTCCACATAAGCCTTCTCGAACTGCATCGGGATGCCGAAGGCGATGGCGCTCATGATGGAGAGCTTGTGCGCCGCATCCACGCCTTCGATATCGAAGGTGGGGTCGGCCTCGGCGTAGCCCAACCTTTGGGCTTCTTTCAATACGTCGGCAAACGCCAGGCCCTTCTCGCGCATCTCGGAGAGGATGAAGTTGGAAGTGCCGTTGATGATGCCGGCGATCCACTCGATGCGGTTCGCCGTGAGACCTTCACGCAGCGCCTTGATGATGGGGATGCCGCCGGCCACCGCCGCTTCAAAGGCCACCATCACGCCGGCCTTGCTGGCGGCGGCGAAAATCTCGTTGCCATGCAGGGCCAGCAGCGCCTTGTTGGCGGTGACCACGTGCTTGCCGGCGGCGATCGCCTTCAGCACCAGGGTCTTGGCGATGCCGTAACCGCCGATCAGCTCAACGACGATGTCGATCTCGGGGTTGTTGATGATGTCGTCCGCATTGGCCGTTACCTTGGCGCGGCCGGCGACGATGCCCTCGGCGCGCTTGGTGTCCAGGTCCGCCACCATGGCGATCTGGATCTCGCGGCCGGCGCGGCGGGAAATTTCCTTGGCGTTGCGCGACAGCACGCTGAAGGTCCCGGAACCAACCGTGCCGATGCCCAGCAGGCCAACTTGAATAGGTTTGATGGTGCTCATTTTCTTGTCCAGTGGGAGTGCCACTTATTGGTGCAGGCCGAAGTCGGCATTGGGCGGGAAGACACGGGGAACGCGAAACCACAGCAAACAACAGTGGTTTTCCGCACCCCGCGCTGCCTGCTGCCCCAAAAACCTGACAAAACCTGACGTTTTTTGGGAAACAGGACTTGATAAACGTCCTGGCTCAGGCAGCAGCCTTGGGCAGCAGACCGTCCTTGCGGAACATTTCCTTGATGCCGCGCAGGGCCTGTTTCGAGCGCTGCTCGTTTTCGATCAGGGCGATGCGCACGTAGTCGTCGCCATAGTCGCCGAAACCAATGCCGGGGGACACCGCGATCTTGGCGTCCGCCAGCAGCTTCTTGGCGAATTCCAGCGACTTCAGTTCGGCGTAGGCCGGCGGAATCTTCGCCCAGATGTACATCGAGGCCTTCGGCTTGTCGACCATCCAGCCGATCTCGTGCAGGCCCTTGACCATCACGTCACGGCGGCTCTGGTACTGGGCGCAGATTTCCTTGACCGCGTCCTGCGGGCCTTCCAGCGCGGCGATCGAGGCCACCTGGATCGGCGTGAACGTCCCATAGTCGTGGTAGCTCTTGATGCGCGCCAGGGCGTTCACCAGTTCCTTGTTGCCGACCATGAAGCCGATGCGCCAGCCCGCCATGTTGTAGCTCTTGGACATGGTGAAGAATTCCACCGCCACATCCCGCGCGCCCGGCACTTCCATGATCGAGGGGGCGCGGTAGCCGTCGAAGCAGATATCCGCATAGGCCAGGTCGTGCACCACCAGGATGTTGTGCTCCTTGGCCAGGGCGATCACGCGGACGAAAAAGTCCAGGTCGACGCACTGGGCCGTCGGGTTCGACGGGAAGCCCAGGATCATCATCTTCGGCTTGGGGAAGCTCTCGCGGATGGCGCGTTCGAGTTCGGTGAAAAAGTCCACGTCCGGGGTCATGCGCACCGAGCGGATGTCGGCGCCGGCGATCACCGCGCCGTAGATATGAATTGGATAACTGGGGTTCGGCACCAGCACGGTATCGCCGCGGTCCAGGGTGGCGAGCATCAGGTGCGCCAGGCCTTCCTTGGAGCCGATGGTGACGATCGCCTCGCTGTCCGGGTCGAACTCGACGTTGTACTTGGTCTTGTACCAGTTGGTGATCGCCTTCCTCAGGCGCGGGATGCCCTTGGAAACCGAGTAGCCATGGGTGTCCGGGCGCAGCGTGGCTTCGACCATCTTGTCGACGATGTGCTGCGGCGTGGGACCGTCCGGATTGCCCATCGACAAATCGATGATGTCCTCGCCGCGGCGGCGGGCGGCCATCTTCAACTCGGCAGTGATGTTGAAGACATAAGGCGGCAGGCGGCTGATGCGCGAAAACTCACGGTTCGACATGACAATTCCTTTTACCGGGGAACAAGCACAATTCGCGGAGAGCTCCCACCGGGTTTCCCGTAGCGCAAGGGCGCAGGCTAACCCCAAGAATTTTCAGCGAATTTCCACTTTTCCAGGCGAGGCTGAAAAGTTATAATTCTACTCTTTAGGGCGTTTTGCCGCAATGCCGCACAAAGGCGGTGCAGCCAATTGCCCCTCTTTGGCCCAGGCTGTTCTTCAAGGGCCGGCAGCGCTTGCGCGCCGCCCGTTTTTTGCCACTTTGGGGGCGTAAAAGGGCGCGTGGCGGCAGCCGGTGCCTCCCCGGCCCTTCGCCCCTGCTCTTGTGTTATCTCTCGCGTCACCTCTCGCGTAACCCACTGACCAGACTTGAAACTCCACCTCGACCAACCGGCGAACATCAACGCCATCACCGCCTACGGCCCCGGCTATGTGCAGGTGAACCAGACGCGCCACAGCGGCTCGCTGGTCGTCATGCCCACGCAGCTGATCGAGGACTGGCGCCCCAAGGCGTTTGAGGACCTGTCGGCCGAGGACTTCATTGAACTGGCGAAACTGCCGGTGGAAATCATCCTGCTGGGCACCGGTGAGCAATTGCGCTTCCCCCACCCGAAACTGACCCGCGCGCTGATGGAAAAACGCATCGGCCTGGAATCCATGAGCACTGCCGCCGCCTGCCGTACCTACAACATCCTGATGGGCGAGGGCCGCGCGGTCGCGGCTGCGTTGCTGGTCCAATGATGCTGCGCGAACCGGTGTTTTCGCGACGCGCGCTTTGGCTGCTGCTGGTCGTTGCGGCGCTGGTCTGGTTCTGCAACCTGGACTATCGCAAGCTGGTGCGCCCGGACGAAGGCCGCTATGCCGAAATCCCGCGCGAGATGGTCGCCAGCGGCGACTGGCTGACTCCGCGCCTGAATGGCCTCAAGTATTTCGAGAAGCCCGCCTTGCAGTATTGGGCGACGGCCACCGCCTATGAACTGTTCGGCGAGACCCACTGGGCGGCACGTCTGTGGCCGGCGCTGACCGGCTTTCTCGGCATCCTGTTCACCGCCTTTGCCGGAGTGAAACTGTGGGGCAGGCAGGCGGGCATCTACGCGGGGCTGGTGTGCGCCTCCAGCGCGCTTTACGTGGGAATCGCGCACATCAACACCCTGGATATGGGGGTAAGCTTTTTCCTCAATGTCGGCGTACTCTCGCTCGCCCTGGCGCAGCGGGCGCAATGGTCACGGAGTGCGCGCAACTGGATGCTGGTGGCCTGGGTCAGCCTGGGCCTGGCGATCCTCTCCAAGGGCCTGATCGGCGCGGTGCTGCCGGCTGCCGCGTTTGTCGTCTATAGCCTGCTGAACACCGATTTCGCCGCCTGGAAGCGCCTGCACATCCTCAAGGGCCTGCTCGCGATGCTACTGGTGACGGCGCCCTGGTTCATCTGGGTCTCGATCGTCAACCCGGACTTTTTCCATTTCTTTTTCATCGTCGAGCATTGGGAACGATTCACCCAGCCCGGTCACGCGCGCCTGGGAGTCTGGTATTACTTCGTGCCTATCCTGCTGGCCGGCATGCTGCCCTGGACCTTCATGATGCTGGGGAGTCTCGTCACCGCCTGGCGCCGCGAGCCGATCGAAGGTTTCCAGACGCGCCGTTATCTGCTGGTGTGGTGCGTGCTGGTGTTCGTGTTTTTCTCGATCTCCAAGTCCAAGCTACCGTCCTACATCTTGCCGATCTTCCCGGCACTGGCGCTGCTGATCGGCGAGAGCATGACCCGCATGTCGTCCAAAGCGCTGGCCTGGTGCATCGCGCCGATCGCGCTGGTCGGCGCGGGGCTGGCGGCCTATGCGCCTTTCGTGGTGCGCCAGGCCAGTGATGAGGTACCGGCGGCGCTGTACCAAAACTACGTACCCTGGCTGCTGGCCGCGGGCCTGACCGCTTTCGTCGGCGCGGCGCTGGCCTTCTGGCTGGCGCGTGGCAACCGCCAGCCTTCGGCCGTCGTGCTGCTGGCCATTAGCGGCCTGATCGCCGGGCAACTGGCCTTGAGCGGGCACGAGAGCCTGGCGCGTGCCAGCGGCGCCTATTATCTGGCTCCGCAGATCAAGCCTTACCTCAAACCGAACCTGCCTTTCTACAGCATCGGCATGTACGAGCAGACCCTGCCCTTTTACTTGAAGCGCACCGTCACCCTGGTGGAGATTCGCGACGAGATGGCTTTCGGCATCGATCAGGAACCGGCCAAATGGGTGCCCGACTACGTGGAATTTTCCAAGCGCTGGATGCAGTCCGACCACCAGGGCGCGCTGGCGATCATGAACCCGACCACCCTCCGCTATTTCGACGACCACAAGCTGCCGTATGAAATAATCGCCCGGGATACACGCAGGCTGGTGGTACGCAAGCCCTGACCCGGCATCCGCGCCCGCTGCCGCGATTTTTCGCTGCCCATTTGCGTTACCCGCTTGCGTTACCCTTACCGTTTCAAGCAAAGAATTCACTTATGACCCTGGTCACCTTCGGCTTTTTGCTCACCGGCGTGCTGCTCAACGCGGTGGCGCAGCTGTTGCTCAAAGCCGGAACCAACGCTGTGGGGCAGTTCGAATATTCGTTCGCCAACATCGTGCCGGTCGGCTTCAGGCTGTTCACCGAGCCGCATATTTTCGGCGGCCTGTGCTGCTACGTGATCAGCGTGGGGGTGTGGATCGCCGGGCTGTCGCGCGTGCCGGTGAGCGTGGCCTACCCGATGCTCTCGCTGGGCTATGTGCTCAACGCGGCGCTGGCCTATTGGCTGTTCGGCGAATCGATCACGGTGCAAAAGACCGTGGGCATCGCATTCATCATCGTCGGCGTTTACCTGGTGGCTCGTTCGTGACCCAACAACAACCTTTTCTCCCCTTCACCCGTCCCTCGATCGACGAGGAAACCATCGCCGGTGTGGCTGCCGTGCTGCGCAGCGGCTGGATCACTTCCGGCCCGCAGGTGCAGGCGTTCGAGGCCGCGCTTTCCGGGCATTGCGGTAGCCGCACGGTGCGCGCCTTCAACAGCGGCACCGGCACGATGGAAATCGCCCTGCGCCTGGCCGGCGTCGGCCCCGGGCACGAGGTGATCACCACGCCGCTCTCCTGGGTGGCGACTGCCAATGTGGTGCTGGAGGTGGGCGCCAAGCCGGTGTTCGTGGACATTGATCCGGCGACGCGCAATATCGATCTGAACCGCATCGAGGCGGCGATCACCCCGGCGACGCGCGCGATCATTCCGGTCGACCTGGCCGGCCTGCCGGTGGACCGCGACCGCCTTTACGCCATCGCGCAAAAGCACAACCTGCGCGTGCTGGAAGACGCGGCACAATCCTACGGCGCCTCATGGCGCGGCCGCCCGATCGGTTCCTTCGGCGACTTCGTCTCCTTCAGCTTCCACGCCAACAAGAACGTCACCTCGATCGAGGGCGGCGCCTTGGTGCTGCCGGCCGACGTCGACGTGAAACTATGCGAGCGCTATCGCCTGCAGGGCGTGGAGCGGATTGGTTTCGACGGCATGGAAGTGGACGTGCTGGGCGGCAAGTTCAATCTGACCGATGTGGCGGCGCGCGTGGGCCTGGGGCAGCTCAAGCGCCTGGACGAATTCACGGCAAAGCGCCGGCTGCTAGCCGAGCATTATTTCGACAGCTTCGATACCGAACTGGGCTGCGACCTGCCGGTGATGGATTTCGAGAACTGCTGCTGGCACATGTACCAGATCGTGCTGCCGCGCGACGTGAACCGCGCCGAGCTGATGGCCGCGCTGAAGGAAAAGGGCATCGGCACCGGGGTGCACTACCCGGTGATCCACCTGTTCAAGATGTACCGGGCGCTGGGCTGGAAGGAAGGCATGTACCCGCAGGCCGAGCGTGTCGGCGCCGGCATCCTGACCCTGCCGCTGTTCCCGGCCATGGTGAACGGCGATGTCGAACGCGTCTGCGAGGCGCTCTCGGAGTGCATAAACACCCAACGTGCGGCGCGGAGGGCGGCATGAGCGAGTCCCACCGACCCGGCGATCCGGCGGTTTCCATCATCATCCCGGTCTACAACGAGGAGGCCGGGCTGGAGCAGTTGTTCGCGCGCCTCTACCCGGCGCTCGATGCGCTGGGCGAGACCTACGAGGTGATCTTCGTCAACGACGGTTCGCGCGACCGCTCGGCCGCGATGCTGCGCGAGCAGTTCCAGGCGCGGCCGGACGTGACCCGCGTGGTGCTGTTCAACGGCAATTTCGGCCAGCACATGGCCATTCTCGCCGGCTTCGAGCATTCGCGCGGCGAGATCATGGTGACCCTCGATGCCGACCTGCAGAACCCGCCGGAAGAGATCGGGAAACTGGTGGTGAAGGCGCGCGAAGGCTACGACTATGTCGGCACCATCCGCACCAACCGCCAGGACTCGGCATTCCGCCGCTACGCGTCCAGGGCG
>Ga0307511_10000059_pt1 | contig 93044 bp, 87 predicted proteins | sample 13_EM_MG_FD_200266 | JGI IMG/M metagenome (GOLD analysis project Ga0307511, IMG submission 200266) | Populus trichocarpa ectomycorrhiza microbial communities from riparian zone in the Pacific Northwest, United States - 13_EM | ecosystem: Host-associated > Plants > Roots > Unclassified | place...
GGCCGAGGCCCATGGCGTGAAGTTCTACATCATGTACGACGCCACCGGCTGGACCAACATGCAGTCGGAGATGAAGACCGACTGGACCAGCAAGATGTCGGCGTACACGGCGTCGCCGATGTACGCTCGGCAGAACGGCAAGCCGGTGGTCGGCATCTGGGGTTTCGGCTTCAACGACAACAACCACACCTGGGACGCCGCGACCTGCCTCGACGTGATCAACTGGTTCAAGGGCCAGGGCTGCTACGTGATGGGCGGCGTGCCACGGGAATGGCGGGTCGGCGGCGCCGGCACCCGCACCGGCTTCATCGACACCTACCACGCCTTCAACATGATCTCGCCGTGGATGGTCGGCGCCATCGGCAACATCGGCGACTCCGACAACATCTACAACACCATCAACGTCGGCGACCAGGCCGACTGCAACGCCAACGGCATCGACTACCAGCCCTGCGTGCTGCCCGGCGACGTCTCGGGACGGCAGCGGGCCCACGGCGACTTCATGTGGCACCAGTTCTACAACATGGTCCGCGTCGGGGCCCAGGGCATCTATATCTCCATGTTCGACGAGTTCACCGAGGGCAACCAGATCGCCAAGTCGGCCGAGAGCTCCGCGACCACGCCGACCAACTCCGGCATGCTCGCGCTGGACGAGGACGGCACCCCGTGCTCGGCCGACTACTACCTGCGGCTCACCAATGACGGCGGCCGCATGCTCAAGGGCCAGATCGCTTTGACGGCAACACGTCCGACCCCGCCGATGGTCGGCGGCGGCGACACCCAGGCCCCGTCCGTCCCCAGTGGACTGCACGTCACCGCGCACACCGCCACCTCGGCCAGCCTGGCCTGGACCGCCGCCACCGACAACGTCGGCGTCACCGGCTACCGGATCTTCGCCAACGGCGGCCAGGTCGGCACCACCGCCTCGACTTCCTTCACCGCCAACGGTTTGACACCGTCCACAACGTACAGTTTCACCGTCACCGCCCAGGACGCCGCCGGCAACTCCTCCCCCGCCTCGGCCGCCGCCTCCGTGACCACCGACGCCGGCGGCAACACCAACCTGGCTCTCAGCCGCCCCACCGCCGAGTCCAGCCACACCCAGTCGTACGGGTCCGGCAACGCCGTGGACGGCAACTCCGGGACGTACTGGGAAAGCGCCAACAACGCGTTCCCGCAATGGCTTCAGGTCGACCTCGGCGCCTCGACCCCGGTGAGCCGCATCGTGCTCACCCTGCCGCCGCTGGCCGCCTGGGGCGCCCGCACCCAGACCCTGACCGTGGCCGGCTCCACCGACGGCAGCACGTTCAGCACCCTGGTCGGCTCCGCCGGCTACACCTTCGACCCCAACACCGGCAACACCGTCACCATCACCGTGCCCTCGGGCAGCCGGCGGTACCTGCGGCTGACCTTCACCGCCAACACCGGCTGGCCCGCCGGCCAGGTCTCGGAGTTCCAGGTCTACGCCTGAGCCGTGGGGAACCGCCGGGTTTGTCCCGGCGGTTCCCGCGTGGCCCCACAGGATTCGCACACCCGTTCGCCCGGGCCGGCCCGTTCACTGTGGCGCTGGCCGTTGAGATCGCTCACCATGGGGTACACGCAGGTCATCGGGCCTGGGGAGGGGTGAGCGCCATGCGGGCGATGTGGAAGGGCACGGTGGCCTTCGGGCTGGTCGCCATCCCGATCAACCTGTACGCCGCGACCGAGAACAAGGGCGTCACGCTGCGGCAGGTGCACGAGAGCGACGGCGGGCGGATCCAGTACAAGCGGTATTGCTCCGTCGAGGACGCCGAGGTGCCCTACGCCGAGATCGCCAAGGGCTACGAGCTCGACGACGGGCGCATGGTCGTGCTCACCGACGCCGAGCTGTCCAGCCTGCCGCTGCCCACCCAGAAGACCATCGACGTGCTCGAGTTCGTGCCGCTGGCCGCGATCGACCCCCTGTTCTTCGACAAGGCCTACTACCTGGAGCCGCAGAAGTCGGCCGTCAAGCCCTACGTGCTGCTGCGGGACGCCCTGCACAAGTCCGGGCACGTCGCCATCGCCAAGGTCGCCCTGCGGCAGCGGGAGGTGCTCGCCGTGCTGAGGGTGCACGCCGACGTGCTCACCATGTCGACGATGCTGTGGCCCGACGAGGTCCGCACCCCTGATTTCTCCTTCCTGCAACAGGATCCGCCCCAGGTGCGGGAGCAGGAGCTGACCATGGCCGGCCAGCTCATCGACTCCCTGGCCGAGCCGGTGTTCGAGCCCGACCGCTACCAGGACAGCTACCGCCAGGCCCTGGAGAACCTGATCGACGCCAAGATCGAGGGCGACGAGGTCGCCACCCCGCCCGGCGCCGAGCCCACCGCCGAGGTGGTGGACCTGATCAGCGCCCTGCAGGCCAGCGTCAAGGCCGCCAGCAAGCCCAAGACCACCGCACCCGCGAAGGCCCGCACCACCCGCAAGCCCGCCGCCGCCGAGAAGCCGGCGGAGAAGAAGGCCCCCGCCAAACGCCGCTCGCCCCGCAGCGCCTGACCTTCGGCGAGTCCCGCCCAGCGACACACCACCGTCGCCGCTTGTTGCCACATGCGCTTCTTACTTGGCACCTCACGCCAAATGGGAAGCGCATGTGGCATTGGTTGGTGCGGGTGTGGCAGCTGTGCACTGGCCGCTTCATCGGTTCGGGCTGCCAGCTTCACCTGGTTGGATTGATTCGGGGGCTGCTCAGTTCCGCCGCCCCATACACCCGTCCGTCTTCCGGCGGCCGCCCTCCCCCTGGGACGACACGCCGGGCGGTTGTGCGAGACTCTCCGGCCTCGCGGTGGTAGCAAGAGTCACCGGGAGAAGTCAATCGCACGGAGGACGTAACGATGGAGTGCGGCAACTGCACTCGGGGTCTGGACCACTGCCACGGCACGCTGATCGTGCACACCACCGAGTTCGCCGAGTGCACCGAGCCGATGTGCGAGGACCTGGACGAGGCCCGCCACCTGGCGATCGTGGACTGCAGCGCGGTGGACGGGGGCTGCGACTGCGTGTCGGTGCTGGACGAGCAGGTCATCCAGCACGACAACGTGGCCTGACCGGAGGACGGGACCGGCCGCCGCCCGGGGTCACTCCGCGCGCTGGTAGCTGTGCACGACCACGCCGTGCGGCAGCATGACGGTGTCCGCGAGCTTGAGCACCCGCCGCGGCGCGGAGGTGAACAGCGGCAGCTGGCCGTCGCCGAGGATCACCGGGAAGATCATCAGGCGGTACTCGTCGATCAGGTCGTGCTCGGCCAGCAGGTTGAACACCTGACCGCTGCCGGCCAGCAGCAGGTCGCCGCCCTGGCCGTCGACCAGCTTGCGGATGCCGTCGACGCCGTCGACGAGCGAGGAGTTCCAGGTCAGCGAGGTCAGCGTCCGGGACAGCACGTGCTTGGGCATCGAGTTCATCCGCTCGCCGAACTCGCCGGTGTCGGTCATGGTCGGCCACGCCGCCGCGAATCCCTCATACGTGCGCCGCCCCAGCAGCATCGCCTCGGAGTCCTGCAACTCCTGCCACTTCAAGGCGCCGGCCTCGTCGGAGAAGTACGGCATCGACCACGTGCCCGGCTCGTCCATGAAGCCGTCCAGGCTGACGTACTCGGTGGCGACGATCCTGCGGGCCATCTCGGTTCCTCCTCGTTCGGCGTGTTCCTGCCTACGCGTCGAGCGGCCCGAGGACCGGTCGACACGCCGAGGATGTGACCCCGGTCACCCCGGCAGGATGCCCCGGACGAACGCCGCCTGGCCGGCGTGCTGGATGTCGTCGTCGAGGACGCTGACCAGCCGCACGCCGAGCGTCACCGGCGGGTTCCAGCGGCGGTCGACGACGCGGTCGAGGTCGGGGTCGGTCAGAGTGGCGACGTAGGCGATGGTCCGGGCGTAGACGGCGTCGAAGTAGCCGGCGAGCAGGTCGCCCTCGACCCGCACGGCGCCGACGTCGTCGGAGTCGTGGCCGTAGCCGGTGGCGTCGTCGGCGAAGGGCAGCGCGAACCGGCCGGCCCAGCCGTCCTCGGTCCACGCCTGGTCGACGCCGGCGACCTCGGAGACGTGGTCGTCCTGCACGCGGGTGAGGTGCCACACGAGCCAGGCGATGGAGTTGGCCTCGGGAGCGACCCGCCAGGCCAACTGCTCGACGGTCAGACCGTCCAGCGCCTCGTGCACCTCCCCGTGCACCCGGTCGAAGCCGTCGGTGAGCAGCTCGGCGATGTTCACTCCGCCTCCCCGTGAGCGGTGAAAACGGCGGCCATGTCGCTGGAGCCGTGCCCGGCGTCGGCGGCGGCGCCGTACTGCTGGTGCAGGGCGGTCATCAGCCGGTCGTCGGCGCCGGCGGCCCGCAGGGCGGCGGCGATGAGCCCGGCGTCCTTGACGGCGCCGTCGAGGCTGAACGAGGCCGGGAACTCGCCGGCGATCATGGCCCGGCCCTTGAGCTGCGCGTACGGGTTGTCCAGCCCGCCGCCGGCGATGAGGTCGAGGAACAGCTGCGGATCGAGCCCCTGGTTGCGGGTCAGGGCCAGCGCCTGCGCGGTGCCGGCGGTCAGCGACAGCACCCACGAGTTGGCGGCCAGCTTGAGCCGGTGTCCGTCGCCGACGCGCGGACCGACCCACACGGTGCGAACGCCGATGGCGTCGAAGACGGGGTCGACGGCCGGGCGCAGCGCCGGGTCGCCGCCGGCGAGCACGATCAGCTTGCCCTCCTCGGCCGGCTGCCGGGTGCCCAGCACGGGCGCGTCCACGAACGGCACATTGTGCTTGGCCGCCAACGCGGCAAGCGCTTGCACGCCGTCGAGGCCGACGGTGGCGCACTGCACCCACACCGCTCCGGGCTTCAGGGACCCGATCGCCTCGGCCATCACCGCGCCGACCGATTCGGCGTCGAACAGCATCGTCACGACGACGTCGGCGCCGGCCACGGCGGCCACCGGGTCGGCCGCGACGGTCGCGCCGTCCTCGGCCAGCGGCCGGGCCTTGTCCGCGGTGCGGTTCCACACCGTCACGGCCAAGCCGGCCCGCAGCAGGCTGCGGGCCATGCCGGCCCCCATCAGCCCGGTGCCGAGCAGCGTCACTGCCTTCGTCACGACCACGACTCCTTCTCCACGCGAGCGGTACAGCTGTACCGCAGCGTCAGCGTCACGGGCAAGATCACTCAAGATCGTTGCAGGGCGGGGGCGGCGCCGTACGCCGCGCGAGCGTAGGCCCGTGACGTGTCGGCGGCCACCCGTTCCCAGGAATAGCGGGCACAGGCCCGATCCCGGCCGGCCGCGCCGAAAGCCTCACGCAGCGCCGAATCGACCAACAGGTGACGAACGGCACGGGCCAGCTCGGCCGGCCGCAGCGGCGGCACCAGCAGGCCGGTCACCTCCTGGACGACGGTGTCGGACAGCCCGCCGACCGCGGCGGCGATCACCGGCACGCCGCTGGCCATCGCCTCCAGCGCGACGGTGCCGAAGGTGCTGCGGGCCGGTGTGCACACGACGATGTCGGCGGAGCGGTAGAGGGCGGGCATGTCGTCGACCGGGCCGAGCAGGTGCAGCCGGTCCTCGACGCCGTAGTGCCGGGCGCAGCGGATCAGCCGGTCGGCCTCGGGGTTGTCCTCGACGGGGCCGCCGGCGACGACGAACTCGGTGTCCCCGAGCGTCGCGAGCACGCTGATCGGGAGATCGAACCGGTGGTGCGTGACGAGATCGCCGACACCCAGCAACCGGTGGTGGGCGCCCTTGCGCGCGCTGGGCCCCATCGGCGCGAACAGCTTGTGGTCCACGCCGTGCGGCACGATGGTGATCTGACTGCGCGGCACGCCCAGCGCGGTGAGCCGGCGGACCTGGGCGCCGCTGGCGGCCAGCACCCGGTCGATCCGCCGCCACACCAGGCGTTCCAGCCGCTGCACATCGGGGTCGACGCTCGCGGTCGTCGGCACGGACAGCACCTTGGCGATCGGCCGTTCGCCGACGGCCAGCGCGGTCGCCATGCCCGACAGCCAGGAATGCGCGTGCACGACCTCGGGCGGCTCGTCCCGCCAGGCGGCGCGCAACCGCTCGACGAGGTCGGCGTCGACCTCGTCGTGACCGTGCACGGCCACCTCGTGCCCCGACGCGGCCAATGCCTCGGTCAGGGCCACGAGCGGCCGCGACGACGGGCCGACCATAGCCACTCTCACCCAGGCAGGCTTTCCGTTATGCCTGCGGCCAAAACCTGATTGGTCCTCTCGGGACAGGTGTGAACCGGTTTCCCCGGGGTACTCTCCGGCGGGAGCAGGGAGGCGGCAACGGTCGTGACTGGACCGAGACTCACGGTCGAAGTGGCACACCGGGGGAATGCCGCCGTCGTCCGGCTCACCGGCGAAGTCGGGCTGCGCACGGTCGGCCAACTGCGGTCCGCGGTGGCGAAGTGCCTGGCCGACGAACCCTCGGGGCTGGTCATCGAACTGGACCAGACCACCGGGGCCGCGCCGATCGCGCTGGGCGTCTTCGGGGCGCTGGCCCGCCGGGCGGCCGAGTGGCCGGGGGTGCTGGTGGTGCTGGCCGTCTCGGACGGGCCGGTGCGTGAACTGTTGCGCCGCATGGCTTTGGACCAGGTGGTGCCGACGTTCGCCTCCGTGGCCGAGGCCGTCCGCTCGCTGGGCGTGTTGCCGCCGCGTCAACACGCCGCGGTGGAGCTGCCCGAGGACTTCGGCAGCGCCATGCTGGCCCGCCACTTCGTCACGGAGACCTGCGACGCCTGGGGCGTGGGCGAATTGGTCGAGGAGGCCCGCATCGTCGTCTCGGAACTGGTGGAGAACGCCGTGCTGCACGGGCATTCGCCCGCGCAGCTGCATATTGAGCTGCGTCGTGGGGTGCTCACGATCGCCGTCCGCGACGACGATCCCGGGCGGCCGGAGCGCCGCACCGTCGGCACCGCGCTGACCGGCGGCCGCGGCGTGCTCATGGTGGGCGCCATCGCCCGGGCCTGGGGTTACGCGCCGACATGGGCCGGCGGCAAGGTGGTCTGGGCGGTGCTCGCCACCACTGCTTGCGTCGACAATCACCCGTAAGGGTGGATTGGACCGACGCCCCCCTGTCCACTTGGGACGGTGGTGCGACGCTGGTGATCCCCGCGGAGGAGGTCGCTCATGCGAATCGGCCGCATCCTGTCCCTGGCCGCACTGCTGGTGGTGACGGTGGCGGTCCCGGTCGTCCGGGCCGGCGCCGACCAGGCCCCGCCCGAGCCGGCGGCCGCGGCCGCGCCGCTGCCGGCCGACCCCACCACCGCTGCCGCGCCGACGACAACGGACTCCCCCGCGCCCAGCACCCCTTCGACCCCGGCACCGGTCGCTCCCGAGCCCACCGAGACCCCGACCCCCACGGCCGATCCCGGGCCGCCGCCCCCGGTCGCCGGCGGCTCCAACTACGACTTCTACTACCTCAACGGCTGCTACCGCGAGCCGTACAACGTGATCAACGGCTTCGCCAAGGCCCCGGACCTGATCAAGTACCAGCTGGGCCGGATGCGGGCGGCCGGCCAGGACCGGCTGACCATCGGCGTGTTCCACCAGCACGGGGCCGAGACCGGCGCGGTGATGGACTCCACCGGCGGCACGCTGTCCGAGGCCGACCTGAAAAACCTGGCCGACCTGCTGGCCGCGGTCAAGGCCGCCGGCTTCGCCGAGGTGACGGTGGCGTTCAACCCCATCTTCGCCAACAGCCCCAGCGGCTGGCGGAGCTGGCAGCAGAGCCTGTACGAGGAGAACTGGCAGCTCGTGCAGAAGGTGCACGACGTGGTGACGGCGGCGAACCTGCCGTACCGGATCGACCTGGGCAACGAGCTGACCCCGTCCACCGGGCAGAGCCTGGTGGTGCGCTATGACCAGCAGCTGTGGAAGGCCTACACCGCCAGGTACGGCCGCGACGACAGCGTCGGTTTCTCGGTCAACAGCAACGACCCCGGCCAGATCCCCAACGTGGCCAAGGTCTACGGCGACAACCCGCCGCCGGTGTTCGACATCCACGTCTACGGCGACGAGTACAACCAGTTCGTCGGCGACGACCAGCAGCTGCGCCGGCAGGGCTACACCACCCAGCCGGTGATCATCGGGGAGTCGTACTACAACGACCCGGCCGCCGCCGACGGCTTCGCCCGCGGCAGCAAGGACAGCGGCCGGCGCATCCTCTACCTCACCCAGTGGCCCAAGACCCGGGCCAACACGCCGCAGTGCGACCAGGTCGACGTGGCCCCGCCGCTGGACTTCTCCGCCTATCGCGACGCCGGTTTCTGATTCGACGTCAGTTTTGGGCACTTCGTATAGTCGACACCGTGCCCAACCGCCTCGGCGACTACCTGCGGGCCCGGCGGGAGCAGATCCGCCCGGCCGACGTCGGCCTGCCCGCGGGCGGCGGCCGGCGGCGGGTGCAGGGGCTGCGCCGGGAGGAGCTGGCCCTGCTGGCCGGCATCAGCAGCGACTACTACATGCGGCTGGAGCAGGGCCGCGACCAGCACCCGTCCGGGCAGGTGCTGGACGCCCTGGCCACCGTGCTGCGGCTGGACCCGGAAGCCACCGCCTACCTGCACGAACTGGCCCGGCCCGTAGCACCGAGGCGCAGCGGGCAGGTGCCGGCGAGCATCCTCCAGCTGATCGACGGCTGGCCGGTCACGCCCGCGTACGTGGTGGACCGGCTGACCAACGTGATCGCCGCCAACAAGGCCATCGGCATGCTGTCGCCGTGCTACTCGGTCGGCTCGAACCTGCTGCGCACGGTGTTCCTGGATCCGGCCGAGCGGGAGCTCCGGCCGGACTGGGAGCAGACCGTCGCCGAGGGCGTGGCCATCCTGCGCGGCGAGTTCGGCGCCGACCTGGACGATCCGGACCTGGTGGAGCTGGTCGCCGGCCTGTCCGAGCGCAGCGAGCGGTTCCGGGAGCTGTGGGCCCGGCACGACGTGAAGTCCCGCGCCGGGCACATGATCCGGTTCGCGCACCCGGTCGCCGGCCGGCTGGAGCTGCACAGCGAGAAGCTGCCGATCGGTGGCACCGCGCTGACCCTGGTGGTGTTCCACGCCGAGGCCGGCACGCCCAGCGCCGAGGCGCTGACCAAGCTCACCCAGTCGTTGCCGGCCCAGTCGCTGCCAGCACAGGCCTAGACGGCTTGTGCCGCAGGGCGGGCCGCTCCACGAACCGCCAGCTGACCGCGGCCAGCGCCAGCACGATCACCGCCGTGAGGGCCGCGTTCGCCGCCGACGGCAGCCCGGCCAGCAGCTGCTGCACCGGGAACGCCAGCAGATAGGTGCCGTACGACAGGTCGTAGCCGCCGGTCGGGCGCTGCACCGCCGCCGGGGCGCGGAAGGCGATCGTGTACGTGAGAGCGGCGACGAACAGGATCGCCCCGACGGGGGCGGCCGGCGTGACCCACAGGGCCGCCCATACCAGCGCCGTGACCGGCAGCGTCCACCACGGCGGCGGGTTCGCGCCCACGAACTCCCGGTAGGCCATGCCCACGCCGAAGTAGGCGATCGGCACCGCCGCCTGGTAGTCCAGCAGCCCCGGCAGCAGCACGCCGTGATACCCGGACACCTCGACAACGGTGGCCACGAGCATCAGCGCCGCCGCGACCGTGAGCAGAATCCAGCGGCGGCGCAGGAAGCCCACCAGGCCCAACACCGCGACACCGACGTAGCAGAGCACCTCGACCCGGATCGTCCACAGCGAACCGTCGACCGCGACCGGGTACGGGTTGCCGGCGAACACCCCCGGCAGGTCGAACTGCACGTGGAAGATCGACAGGTTGCCGAGCAGGAAGCGCCAGGTGCCTCCGTTGAGAACGTACTCCCCGACCGGCAGGGTCGTGACCAGCGGACCCAGCAGGAACGTGAGCACCAGCACCACCAGCGCGTACGCCGGGTAGATGCGCAGCGCCCGCCGGGCGGCGAACCGCTTCAGCGACGGGTCGCTCAGCCAGCTTGACGACACCAGATAGCCGCTGAGCAGGAAGAACACCCCGACGCCGAGGTCGCCGGCGTTGGTGCCGGACAGGAAGGTGAGCGGGTCCTCGTGGCCGGTCAGGACCCAGGAGTGCCCGACCACCACCAGCAGGGCCGCGGCCAGACGCAGCAGGTCGAAGGCGTTGCCCCGGTGGCTGTTCACCGGAGGCACCCTAGCGGCCGGCGGCTGCCACCCGATCGGGGTGGGGCCAGCTCCACAGCTTCGCCGATCCGGGCGGCGCCGGGCGGCCGGTGCGGCACAGTGGAGCCATGCGGAAGTGGGTGGTGGCGGCCGGTCTGGGGTTCGCGCAGGCGTGCGCGCTCACGGCCGTCAGCATGATCGTGCCGGCGGTCTGGGCCGCCGCCGTGGGGCTGTGGCTCTGGTGGGGCGGCAATCCGTGGTCGTGGATCGCGCCGTTCGTCTGGGCGGCCATCGGCACCGTCCTGCTGGCGCGCCCGGTCTGCCGGATGTTCCGCTCGCTGGTGGGCAAGTGGTCGGACACCGAACTGCCCGACGGGTACCGGGCGCTCGGCGCGGTGACCCAGCTGTCCACCGGCTACTGGTGGAACGGCTACTCGTACTCGAAGACCAGCCGGGACGCCCGGCAGGAGCTGTGGTGGCGGACCCGGTTCACCGATCCGGCCGGCTGGCGTGACCTGCGGTTCGTGGCGATCGCCCCCTTCACGGTCGGGCTGGTCGCCGCCGTGCCGCTGGCCGGCGTCGCGCTGGCCGTCCTGGTCAACCCGGCGCTCGGGGTCGTCGTCACGGTGGCCAGTTCCCCGTACGTGTGGCGGATCGCCGAACCGGTGATCGTCCGCCTGCTGCGCTCGTCCCCCACCATGGCCCTCGCGGACCGGGTCGACGAGCTGACGGCCCAGCGCGCCGACGTCACCGTCGCGCAGGCCTCGGAGATCCGGCGGATCGAGCGGGACCTGCACGACGGGGCCCAGGCCCGGCTGGTCGCGCTCGGGATGTCCCTGGCCACCGCCGAGAAGCTGATGCAGACCAACCCCGAACAGGCCATGCTGCTCATGCGTGAAGCCCGGGCCGGCGCGGCCGCGTCACTGGCCGAACTCCGTGACCTGGTACGGGGAATCAGCCCGCCGGTGCTCACCGAACGCGGCCTCGTCGACGCCCTCCGGGCGCTCGCCCTGGACAGCCCGCTGGAGGCGACGGTGTCGACGGACCTCCAGCCGCGGCTGGATCCGCCGATCGAAGCCGCCCTGTACTTCGGGGTGGCCGAGCTGGTCACCAATGCCGCCAAGCACGCGCACGCCGCACAGGTGCGGATCTCCCTCACCCACTCGGACGGCCGGGTGGTGATCGACGTCGAGGACAACGGCCGGGGCGGGGCCGCCGAATCCGGTGGCGGCGGGCTGGCCGGGCTACGCCGTCGACTCGCGGTGTTCGACGGCCGCCTCGAGATCACCAGCCCCGCCGGCGGCCCCACCCACATCCGCATGACCGTGCCGTCCTAGCGCCCGAGCCCAAGATCAAGGCTCGTTTCCTCTCGCTCAACGCCAGGAAGGGCCCCTTCACCGCGCTCAACGCCAGGAAAGGGCCCTTCCTGGCATAGCCGGCGCCGCCGCTCAGCGGTGTTCGTCCGGGTCGTCCAGCGGGACCGGGTCCTCCAGCTCCTCCGGAACGTCCGGGTCGTCCGGCGCCGCCGGGCCTGAACCGTGCCCCGGCCGGGGGTCGCCGATGGGCCGGTTCTCGTCCGGCTGGGGTTCTGGGTCGATGGGTGGGATCGTCACGGCCGCCTCCAGGGATCACGGGGCCGGGCAGGCCCGGGTGGCGGGGCTGCACGTCGCCCACCGCCGGGTCGTGCTCGGGCGGCGGATCCGGCAAGCCGCCCTTGAAGGAATGTTACCGAGGAGATGCGAGGCCCCGCCGGCGCCTGGACTGTCGCCGGATTTCGCCCGCCGCCACTCGACGCAACTACCGCCCGAGCCGGATGCGGCGGGCGAAATCCGGCCAAGGAAGGCACCGGCCCCAGAGGGGCCGAGCCCCGCGCGGAACGCGCGGCATAGGCACAGCCATCGTTCTCGAGCTCCTCTCGTCGTACAGTCGGAGTACCACGGGTCGCCGCCGCTCAATCGTCGGGCGTTTCCCCCGGTCGGGAACGCGGTATCCCGGACGCGGGCGGTCCGGGCGGCCCGGACCGGCGGGCTGAAGTGGAGCGGTCGATGCTGAGCAACGACGAACGCCGCGAGCTGGAGCAGATCGAGCAGCGGCTGACCAGAGACGATCCCCTGTTGGCGCAGAAGCTGGCGCGCGACTGGGTGGCGCGACACCGGTGGCTGGTGCTCGCCACGGGTATTCTCGGCCTCGCCCTGTTCGTGCTGGGCTGTGTCTGCGCGAGCGGCACGCTCGCCATCTGGGGGTTCGTGATGGCCGCGGCGTCCTCGGGGCTGCTGTACCGGTACCACAGGCGTAGCCGACGGGAGTGACCCCATGCTCGGTGTCCCGGAGTCCACCAGGGCTCTGTTGTTCGACATGGACGGAGTGCTGACCAAGACGGCGGTGGTGCACGCGAAGGCGTGGCAGCAGGCCTTCGACGAGTTCCTGGCCTCGCGGGGCGACCCGTACCAGCCGTTCGACCCGGTCGACGACTACGACGAGTACGTGGACGGCAAGCCCCGCGCCGACGGCGTGCGCTCCTTCCTGGCCGCCCGGGGCATCGAGTACGACGAGGACCTGGTCCGCCGGATCGGCGACCACAAGAACGACCTCGTGCAGGAGCTGATCCGCCGCGACGGCGTGCAGGCCTACGAGGGCTCGCGCCAGTATCTGGACGCGGCGGTCGCGGCCGGCCTGCCGCGGGCCGTGGTCTCCTCCAGCGCCAACACCCACGAGGTCCTGGTCGCCGCCGGCCTGGACGGCTACTTCCAGGCCGAGGTGGACGGCATCGTGGCCGCCGTGCGGCGGCTGAAGGGCAAGCCCGCGCCGGACACCTTCCTGGCCGCGGCCAAGGAGCTCGGGGCCGAGCCGGCGCAGGCCGTGGTGTTCGAGGACGCGCTGGCCGGGGTGGCCGCGGGCCGGGCCGGCGAGTTCGGCTTCGTGGTCGGCGTGGACCGGGTCGGGCAGGCCGAGGCGCTGCGCCAGCACGGCGCCGACGTCGTCGTCAAGGACCTGGCGGACCTGCTGTGATCCCGAACCCCGACTTCCTGGTCGAGCCCTGGCGGCTGCGCGAGTGCACGCTGAACCTGGACCTGCTCGCGCAGAGCGAGTCCCTGTTCGCCCTGTCCAACGGCCACATCGGCTGGCGCGGCAACCTCGACGAAGGCGAGCCGCACTCGCTTCCCGGCAGCTATCTCAACGGCGTGCACGAGGTGCGGCCGCTGCCGTACGCCGAGCGCGGCTACGGCAACCCCGAATCCAGTCAGACCGTCATCAACGTGACCAATGGCAAGGCGATTCGGCTGCTCGTCGACGACGAGCCGCTGGACGTGCGCTACGGCACGCTGGTCAGCCATGAGCGAACCCTGGACTTCCGCACCGGCCTGCTGACCCGTGAGCTGCACTGGGTGTCGCCGGCCGGCAAGGCGGTGAAGGTCCGCTCCACCCGGCTGGTCTCGTTCACCCAGCGGGCCGTGGCCGCCATCGGCTACGAGGTGGAGGCGGTCGACCAGCCGGTGCGGGTGGTGATCCAGTCGGAGCTGATCGCCAACGAGGAGATGCCGGCGGCCAAGGACGACGACCCGCGGGCCTCGGCCGTGCTGGAGCGGCCGATGAGCGCCGTCATGCACGCGGCCAGCAACTCCAAGGCGGTGCTGGTGCACCGGATCGAGAACAGCGGCCTGGGCGTGGCGGCGGCGATGGACCACATCGTGTTCGGCGACGAGGACCCGCCCTGCCTGACCGAGGTCGAGCCGGACCTGGGCCGGTTCACCGTCGGCACCCTGCTGGCCCCGGGCAAGCGGCTCGGCTTCGCCAAGTACGTGGCCTACGGCTGGTCCAGCAGCCGGTCCGCGCCGGCGCTGCGAGACCAGGTGGAGGCGGCGCTGTCGGCGGCCAAGCAGACCGGCTGGGACGGCCTGGTGGCCGAGCAGCAGGACTTCCTGGACGCGTTCTGGCGGGACGCCGACGTCGAGCTGGACGGCGACGCCGAGGTGCAGCAGGCGGTCCGGTTCGCCCTGTTCCACGTGTTGCAGGCCGGGGCGCGGGGCGAGCGGCGGGCCATCGCCGCCAAGGGCCTGACCGGGCCCGGCTACGACGGGCACGCGTTCTGGGACACCGAGATGCTGGTGCTGCCGGTGCTCACCTACACGTACCCGGAATCGGTCGCGCACGCGCTGCGGTGGCGGCAGGACACCCTGCCGCTGGCCCAGGAGCGGGCCGAGCAGCTGGGCTTCGAGGGCTCGGCGTTCCCGTGGCGCACGATCACCGGCGCGGAGTGCTCCGGGTACTGGCCGGCCGGCACCGCCGCGTTCCACCTCAACGCCGCCATCGCCGCCGCCGTCATCCGGTACGTGCGGGCCACCGGGGACGAGGAGTTCGCCGCCACCGCCGGCATCGAGCTGCTGGTGCAGACCGCCCGGCTGTGGCGGTCGCTGGGGCACCACAACAGCGAGGGCCGGTTCTGCATCGACGGCGTGACGGGTCCCGACGAGTACAGCGCCATCGCCGACAACAACGTCTACACCAACCTGATGGCCAAGCGGAACCTGCTCGCCGCCTACGAGTACGTGCACCGGTTCCCGGACCGGGCCCGTGAGCTCGGCGTCGGCGAGGAGGAGGCCGCGGCCTGGCACGACGCCGCCAAGGCCGTGATGATCCCGTACGACTCGGCGCTGGGCGTGCACCCTCAGTCCGACGGCTTCACCCGGCACCAGGTGTGGGACTTCGAGCGGTCGAAGTATCCGCTGCTGCTGCACCACCCGTACTTCGACATCTACCGCAAACAGGTCGTCAAACAGGCCGACCTGGTGCTCGCGATCATGCAGTGCCCGGAGGAGTTCACCCCCCAGCAGAAGGCCCGGGACTTCGACTACTACGAGCGCATCACCGTCCGGGACTCCTCCCTGTCGGCGTGTGTGCAGGCCGTGGTGGCCGCCGAGGTCGGCCAGCTCCAACTGGCCCACGACTACCTGGCCGAGGCCGCGCTGATGGACATCGCCGACCTGGAGCACAACACCGCCGACGGCCTGCACATCGCCTCGCTGGCCGGGGCCTGGATCGCCCTGGTCATGGGCCTGGGCGGCCTGCGCCAGGACGGCGGCGACCTGTCCTTCACGCCCCGCCTGCCGCCGGGCCTGTCCCGGCTGCGTTTCTCGGTGCGGCAACGGAATTCGCGGCTGCGGGTGACCATCACGGCCGGCTCGGCCCGGTACGAGGTGGACGGTCCCGACGACCTCACCATCGTCCACCATGGCCGGACCGTGCACCTCGGTTCCCCCCAGGAGCTGCCCATTCCGCCCGCCCCCCGGATCCGTCCCAGCGAGCAGCCGCCCGGCCGGGCGCCGCGCCGCCGCGACCAGGCCGCGGCCGAGGACTGACCATGGCCCGGTGGAACGACCTGAGCCCGCACCGCCGGCGGCAGCTCGTCGCCCTCGGCTTCGTTCAGATCGTGCTGGCCCTGGCCGCCTGGCTGGATCTCGCGATCCGCCCGGCGGCCCGGGTCCGCGGCCCCAAGTGGGTGTGGACGCTGGTGATCGGCGTCAACTTCTTCGGTCCCTTCGCCTACTTCGGCTGGGGCCGGCGGAGCGCCGCACAACGCGATCTTCACGACGGTGAGGTCGGCTTTACCGATCAGTGACCGACAGGTCACTACGCGCAATGCGCCCTCTGCTCCACTGTGACGCGCACAAAGGCGAGCGAACGGAGCAGTCCCGCTCCGTCCGCCGGGCGGCAGCGGGGAGCGGACACGTGGCGGCACGAATCTCCTTACGGCGCGAGCATGTGGTGGCGGCGAGCCTGGTCGGCTCGGTGGTCGTGGTCCTGGGATTCGCCTCTGGCCTGGGCCTTCACCACACCACCACCAGCGTGGCGGCCCCGCCGGCCACCACCGGCACGCCCCCGCCGCCCACCACTGAGGCGGGCGGTGACCAGGGCGGCGGCGGGTATCAGCCCGCCGGCTATTCGGGCCCGGCCGATAGCCCTTACGTACCAACGACGACCTCGGCATCCGCGCCGGTGGTGACCGTCACGGCGGCGCCCACCGCTCCCACCACGACAGCGCCCGGCGCCACCACGTCAACCACGACCACGCCGACCTGCACGGCGGGCCTGGTGCCGCAGGTCGTCGACTCGCTGACCACTGGCGTGCAGGGACTTCCGCTGCTCGGACCGGTGGTGTCGGGTGTCGGCCTGCCGCCGCTGGTGGACACGCTGCTGGGCTCGTGCCCGGCGGTCACCACGACCACGCCGACACCCACGACCACCCGGTGAACGTCGACGCGGCCCGATCCTGGTACGTGCTGGCCAGGATCGTCGACTACCTCGGCATCGCGCTTTTCCTTGGCGGCAGCGGTTTTGTCGCCCTGCTGTGGCCGGCCGGCGGCGGGGTGCGGGCCGCCCGGCGCGTGATCACCATAGGCTGGCTGCTCGGCGTCGTCGGCGCGGCCGCGACCGTCGTGCTGGAGGGCGTGTGGGCCGGCGGCGGCCCGATCGGCTGGCCGCTGGTGTCGCGGGTGCTGGCCACCGACTTCGGCCGGGTGTGGCTGGCCATCGGACTGCTGTGGCTGCTCGGCGGCGTGGTGCTGGCAGACCTGTTGCAGCGCAAGGAAACCGCCGCCCGATCGGCGGCGTGGCGGATCGGCGCGCTGGCCGTCGGGCTGGGTCTGCTGCGAGCGATCGGCCTGACCGGGCACACCTCCGACGCGGGCACGGCGCTGGTCGAGGTCGCCGACCTCGTGCACCTGCTCGGCATGGCGCTGTGGATCGGCGGCCTCGTGGTGCTGCTGTTCGGCGTGCTGCCGCGGCGGCGGCCGGACGAACTGGCCCGGGTGATTCCGCGCTACTCGCGGCTGGCGATGGTCAGCGTGGCCTCGGTCGTGGCGGCCGGCGTCGTGCTGGCCTGGCAGTCGCTCGGCTCGGTGGACGCCTTGCTGCACACCGACTACGGCCGGATCCTGCTGGTCAAGATCGCCGTGCTGGCCGTCGTGCTGGCCGCCGCCCAGGCCAGCAAGAGCTGGGTCGGCCGGCGGCTGGACTTCGCCGTGGTGCTGCGCGGCGACGCCCGCACGGTCCGGCCGTTCATCTACTCCGTCACCGCGGAGACCGTGCTCGTGGTGTTTGTGCTGGTCGCCGCGAGCGTTCTCGTCACGGCCAGTCCCGGCCGCTGACGTCTCACTGGGAAAGGAAACCCGAAGTGGACCAACCACCCCTGCCGGCGCGCCGGCGCGGCCTGCTGCTGCCCGCGCTCGCCCTGCTCGCCGTCGCCGGATCGGTCTTCGCGCTGACCTCGCTGCGCGCCGACGACCAGCGCACCACGAGCCCGGAGAACGTCGCCCAGACGGCCACCCTGCCCGCCTCCGTGGTGGACGCGCAGAAGGCCGCCGTGGCGCAGTACTCGCCGGCCGCCGAGTCCTCGGCGATCGCCGTGGACATCAAGAACTACACGTTCAGCCCGGCCAGCATCACGGTGTCGCCCGGGGACACCGTGACCTGGACCAACGAGGACACCGCGCCGCACACCGTCACCGTGACCAGCGGCCCGGTCATGTTCGCCTCGCCGACCCTGCAACAGGGTCAGACGTTCAGCTACACCTTCACCCAGGCCGGCACGTACTCGTACTACTGCGCCGTGCACCCCGACATGAAGGCCAGCGTCACCGTCCAGGGCTCCACTCCCCCGCCCACCACGACCACGACGGCCCCGCCGACGACGACCACGGCGTCGCCGACCACCACCATGACCATGCCGACGTCCACCCCCGGCAGCGGCTGCGCGGTGAAGGAGGCGCTGGCCCCGTTCATCGCCCACCTCAAGGCCGCGCACCTGGAGGAGTCGCTCGGGCAGCAGGTCAGCGACCTGCTCAACCTCGACCAGTACATCAAGACCCACACCGTGCTGATCGAGAACATGCTCACCCCCATCCTCAACGGTGACGCCGACCAGACCGTCAAGGACGTGCTCACGCCGTTCCTGGCGCACCTGAAGGCGGCCCACCTCGACGAGTCGCTCGGGCAGCAGGTCAGCGACCTGCTCAACGTCGACCAGTACGTCAAGACCCACACCGTGCTCGTGGAGAACATGCTCGAGCCGGTCTTCAACCAGCTGACCTGCTGATGGCGGACCGCAGCGGTCAGCGTGGCCCGCTGCGGTCCATCCTTTCCTGAAAGGACCCGTCCATGCCCGACACCGCAGTGCTGCCCGTCGGCGACTTGACGCTGCCACCGCCCGGCACGTACCGCCTCGCCGGCTGCGTCCTCGAAAGGACCCCGTTTCCCTTGCTACACCGCAGGATCCTCCCTCACGGCGGCTCACTTGCCGTCGACGACGAGACCACGCTGACGCTGACCGACCTGATCACCGCCACGGTCACCGTGGAGCGGCGTCGCCGGCTTCGGATCACCGGCTGGCTCGACCTCCGCGACCGCCGGCACACCCTCCGGCTGATGGCCCGCGTCGTGCACGTGGACGACACCTCCCTGGTCTTCGCCGCCGCCGGCACCGCGGTGGCTGCTCGTCACCGTCCACTCCGGATCGAGGCCGCCATGGAGTTCACCCAATGACCCGACGGCTCCTTTCCGCCTTGCTGGTGCTTCCCTTCCTCGCGCTGCTGGCGCCAACACCGGCCGCCGCCGCCAGCCAGGCTGTCACCATGGCGCAGTACGCCTTCGGGCCAGCCTCGCTGACCGTGCATGTGGGCGACACCATCACGTGGACCAACCAGGATCAGGCCCCGCACGACGTGACCACCACCAGCGCCCCGGTTTCGCTGCACTCGCCCACGCTGGCCACCGGGCAGTCGTGGACCTACACCTTCAGCCAGCCCGGCACGTACTCCTACATCTGCTCCATCCACCCCGACATGAAGGCCCAGATCACCGTCCTGGCCGCCGCCCCGACCACCACCCGCCCCGCGCCCACCACCACCGCGGCACGGCGGCCGGCCACCGGCGGCGCGCCCGTCGTGGCCGCACATCCGACCACGACCACCGCGCCACCCACCACCACCACGGCGCCGACTACTTCCGAGGCCCCTCAGGCGATGCAGGCCATGGCCCCCGTCGAACAGTCCACACTGGACCCCATGCTTCTGGTGGCCGGCCTCGTCGCCGCCGTGGCAACGCTGTGCCTGCTCCTGATCGCGTCACGGCCGGCCGACTAGCTGGCGGGCCCCGTCGGCGAGTTCATGGCAGAGTGCGCGGATCTCGGCGATCCCGGTGTTGGTGTCCGGCGCGTCGAGCATCCGCCGCACGATGGCCGAGCCCACGATCACTCCGTCCGCGAACCCCGCCACCTCCCGGGCCTGTTCGCCGTTCGAGACGCCCAGCCCCACGAACACCGGCAACTCGGTCGCCGTCCGGATCCTCGCCACCAGCTCCGATCCGCCCACACCCGACCGCATCCCCGTCACGCCCAAGGTCGACGCCGCATACACGAACCCCGTGCTGGCCTTGGCGATTTCCACGATGCGCCGGTCCGTCGAACTCGGCGCGGCGATGAACACGCTGTCGAGGCCCCGCTCCACCGCCACCCGTCGCCACGGCTCGGAATGCTGCACCGGCAGATCCGGCAGCACACACCCCACCCCGCCCGCCGCCCTGAGCCGATCCGCGAACCGCTCGACCCCGTACTGCTCAATGGGATTCCAGTACGTCATCACCAGCACCGGCACACCGGTCCGGTCCGCCACCCGCTCGACGACCCGCAGCACGTCCTCGGTCCTGGTCCCGTTGCGCAGCGCCGCCGTGCTGGCCGCCTGAATCGCCGGCCCGTCCATCACCGGGTCGGTGTAGGGCAGCCCGACTTCCAAGACGTCGCAACCACTCTCCGCCATCGCGACCAGCGCCCGCGCGCTGTCGTCGACGGTCGGGAACCCGGCAGGCAGATAGCCGACCAGCGTTTTCTCGTTTCGGGAGAACATGTTCACTTCTCCCCCACCAACTCGAAGTAGCGCGCCGCCGTGTCCATGTCCTTGTCCCCACGGCCGGACAGGTTGACCAGCACCACCTCACCCAGCTCGGCCCCCAGCTTGATGGCGCCGGCCAGGGCATGACTGGACTCGATGGCGGGAATGATGCCCTCGGTGCGGGCGAGCAGCCGCATCGCGTCCATGGCCTCGGCGTCGGTGACGGGCACGTATTCGGCGCGGCCGGTGTCCCGGAGGTGGGAGTGCTCGGGACCGACGCCGGGATAGTCGAGCCCGGCGGAAATGGAATGGGTCTCGGCGGTCTGGCCGTCGGCGTCCTGAAGGAAGTACGAGCGGGAGCCGTGCAGCACGCCGACCCGGCCGCCGGCGAGGGCGGCGGCGTGGCGGCCGGTCGCGACGCCATCGCCGCCGGCCTCGCAGCCGATCAACCGGGTGGGGTCGTCCAGGAACGGATGGAACGCGCCGATGGCGTTGGAGCCGCCGCCGACGCAGGCCAGCACGGCGTCGGGCAGCCGGCCGGTGCGGCGCTGGATCTGCTCTCGTGCTTCGACGCCGACAACCCGTTGCAGGTCACGGACAATCGTCGGGAACGGGTGCGGCCCGGCGGCAGTGCCGAACAGGTAGTGCGTGGTGTCCACATTGGCCACCCAGTCGCGGAACGCCTCGTTGGTGGCGTCCTTCAGGGTGCCGGCGCCGGTCGGCACGGCGACGACCTCGGCCCCGAGCATGCGCATGCGGGCCACGTTGAGCGCCTGCCGTTCGGTGTCGAACGTTCCCATGTAGACGGTGCAGTCGATGCCCAGCAGGGCGCACGCGGTCGCGGTGGCCACGCCGTGCTGGCCGGCCCCGGTCTCGGCGATGATCCGCGGTTTTCCCATGCGCTGGGCCAACAACGCCTGCCCGAGCGCGTTGTTCAGCTTGTGCGAACCGGTGTGGTTGAGGTCCTCCCGCTTGAGGAAGACCCGCGCGCCGACCGCCTCGGCGAAGCGCGGCACCTCGGTCAGCGGGGTCGGCCGGCCGGCGTAGTCGGCCAGCAGGCTGTTCAGGTCCGCGGCGAAATCCTCGTCGGTGCGGGCCTTGTCGTAGGCGGCGGCGAGCTCGTCGATCGCGGCGACCAGGGCCTCGGGCACGTACTGACCGCCGAAGCGGCCGAAGACGCCCGTCCCGTCGCCGTCGGCGGGATGGAAGAAAGACGTGAGCATATGGGGTTTTGTCCTTACGGGTGAACGAAAGCGGGCTGACGGTGAGTCAGCCGTGCCATCGCATCCCGCGGGTCTGCCCCGGCTCGCAGCCGATGTGGTACCGCACCCGGCGGCCCTTGATCCGACGTGCGGGCGAGCGCGACCCACGCGGGGCACCGCCGAAGCGCACGTCGTTCGTCACGAGGCGGAGAGTAATACCGTGACCGTCGCCGACACAACCGGTTACGGGTTGCCGTGGCGTGCGCACGCGGGGATGGTGGTCCCATGGAACGGGACGGTGTCGCGCTGACCAATCTCGACCAACCGCTGTTCGACGGGGCCGATGCCACCAAGGGCGACCTGGTCGACTATCTCGACGCCGTGCACACGCGGCTGGTGCCGGTGCTCGCGGACCGGCCGCTGTCGGTGATCCGGGCGCTGCGCGACCAGCCGTCGTTCATGCAGAAGAACCTGCCGAAGTACACCCCGGAGTGGGTGCGGCGGCAGCCGATCTGGGCCGAGGCGTCCAAGCGTGAGATCTCGTACGCGCTGTGCAACGATCGTCGCACGCTGCTGTGGTTCGCCAACCAGCGAGCCGTCGAATACCACCCCACGCTGTTCCAGCTGGACCAGTACGCGCATCCCACGCACCTGGTGATGGACCTCGACCCACCCGCCGGCGACTCCTTCGGCCTCGTCGTGCGGGCCGCCCACCTCATCCGGCAGGCCCTCGCCGACTGCGGCCTCACCGGCGCCGTGAAAACCAGTGGCTCCAAAGGAGTGCACATCTTCGTGCCCCTCGACCGCTCAGCTGATGTCGAAGACGTCGCCGCCGCCACCCGGGCCGTCGCCGCCCGGGCCGAACGCCTCGACCCCGAGCTGGCCACCACGGCATTCATCGTCGAGGACCGCCACGGCAAGGTGTTCCTCGACTCCACCCGCGCCGGCGGCGCCACCGTCGCCGCCGCCTACAGCCCCCGCCTGCGCCCCGGCGTGCCCGTGTCGTTCCCCGTCTCCTGGGACGCCCTCGACGACGTCACCCCCGCCGACTTCACCATCCGCACCGCCCCCGGCCTGCTCGGATCATCCGATCCCTGGGCCGATTCCCTGCCCTCGCCCCAAACCCTGCCCGCCGACCTCATCGCCGAGGGCCACACCATCCCCGTCGCCCGCGTCCAGGCCATGCATGAAGGCAAACGCCGCGCCCGTGCCCGCCGCGGCTGACCCCCGTCAGGCCGGCACCGCCAGGGTCAGGTAGACCATGCCCAGCACGCCGCGCCAGCCCTTGAGGCGCCACTCGCGTTGCTGGTCGGCCCGCTCCCGGACGGCCGTGTCCTCGGGGTGGGCGAGCAGCCAACGCTCCCGGGCGACGGCGTGGGCGGACTCGAACTCGTCCCACTCGTCCTGGTTGGCCTGGGACAGCCACAGCAGGCGATAACCGTGCGTCATGGCGAGATCGACGAGTTCGGCGACGGTGCCGTACTGCTCACGCGGCACGGGCATGGCGGCCAGCTGGGCGGCGGTGGGCTCGCGTTCCCAGAAGCCCTCGCCGAGCAGCAGGCGACCGCCGGGGCGCAGGAACCGGCGGCCGGCCTCCAGGGCGTTGACGGTGTGGGTCAGGGGATCGCCGCCCCAGACCTGGCTGGCGCCGTTGACGATCAGCACGTCGGCCGGCCCCGACCACGCGCCGGCGTCGCCGACCTCCAGGGTGACGCGATCGGCGAGCCCACGCTCGGACGCCAGTTTCCGGCCGTGGGCGATGGCCTCGGCGTCCAGGTCGACGCCATGGCCGGTGGCGCCGGCGGCGACGGTGCGCAGCAGCAGCTCGGCCCAGCCGCAGCCGAGGTCGACGACGTGCTGGCCGTCGAGCGGCCCCAGCGAGCGAACCAGCAGGTCGGCGCGATAAGAGGACATCGGCCCGTGGAAGACCAGGTCCTCGTGCAGTGGAGGCAACGTCACCCCATCAGCGTCCCGACCGCGGCAACCGGATTTTCAGCCGGTCACGACGGCGACGATGGCGGTGCCCTCGGGGAATTCACCGGCGTCGACCCGGGTGAACACGCCGTGCAGCATCTTCGCCACGTACACCCAGTCCAGGTCGACCTCGTGCCGTTCACGGAAATCGGCGACAAACGCGTCCAGCTCGGGGGTGCGTTTCGCGTAGCCGCCGAAATGCGAGTCGAAAGCGATGGACCAGTTGCCGGTCGCCGAGCCGAATGCCTCGATCTGCAGCCGGCGGACGTCGCTGGCCAGGAATTCGCCGCCCTTCAGCGCCGAGAAGCCGAGCGCGTGCTGGCCTGGCCGCAGGCCGGCGGCGAGGCCGGCCAGGGTGCCGCCGGTGCCGCAGGCGCAGCACAGCACGTCGAAATCGGGGGCGATCTCGGCCGGCAGCTCCATGCACCCCCGTAACGCCAACGTGTTCGTGCCGCCCTCGGGCAGCAGGTAGAAGTCGCCGAACTCGGCGGCGAGCGTGTCGAGAACGTCGGGATCGGTCTTGCGGCGATAGGTGGAGCGGTCCATATAGGCCAGTCGCATGCCATGGGAAACGGCCTGGGACAGCGAATCGTTGAGCGGACGGTGTTCCTCGCCGCGAATGACGCCGATGGTGGCGAACCCGAACCGCGCGCCGGCCGCTGCGGTGGCCCGGATGTGGTTGGAATAGGCGCCGCCGAAGGTGAGCAGCGTGTCCTGTCCCCGTTCGCGCGCGGCGATGAGGTTGTACTTGAGCTTGCGCCACTTGTTGCCGGGGATGTCCGGGCTGATGAGGTCGTCCCGCTTGAGATAGAGGCGAACGGCCCTGGCGCGCAGCCGGTCGTCGCGCAGCTCGGTCAGCGGGGAGGGAACAGCCGGCACCGGTCGACTCTACGACCCGGTCGTGTCGCCAGCAGGCGAAATGTCAGACCCCGCTGCGACGATGCTCACGTGTCGGGACGGCTCCCGTCCCGCGAACGCAAGGAGCACCAATCATGAGCGCTGTGGCGCCGGGCGTGCCCGGCTGGATCGACCTCAGCTCGCCCGACCTGGACGCGACCAGAGCCTTCTACACGGAACTGTTCGGCTGGACCGCCCACACCGGCGGCGAGGAGTTCGGCGGTTACACGATCTTCAACCTGGGCGACGAGCCGGTCGCCGGCGCGGGCCCGCTGTTCAGCCCGGACCAGCCGACCGTGTGGACCACCTATGTCATCACCGAGAGCGCGGACGAGACCGCGGCCAAGGTCGAGGCCAACGGCGGCAAGGTGCTGATGGCCCCCGGCGACGTCGGCGAGAACGGCCGCATGGCCGTGTTCATGGACCACAGCGGCGCGGCCTTCTCGGTGTGGCAGCCGGGAACCATGCCGGGTGCGACGGTGTTCAACACGCCCGGCGCGGTGTGCTGGAACGAGCTGATGTCCCGCGATCCGGCCGGCGCGAAGTCGTTCTATGAGGGCGTGTTCGGCTGGGCTCACGAGGACGGCCCGTTCGGCGACGTCACGTACACGACGTGGATGCTCAACGGCGCGCCCGTCGGCGGCATGATGCCGATGGAGGGCGAGATGTGGCCCGCGGAGCTGCCGGCGCACTGGATGGTCTACTTCGCCGTCGCGGACACCGACGCCACCGCCGCCAAGTGCGTCGAGCTGGGCGGCTCCGTCGCGGTGCCGCCGACGGACATCCCGCAGGGCCGGTTCGCCGTGCTCAACGACCGGCACGGCGCGGCCTTCTCGGTGATCAAGATGTGACGGTGTGCCGGGGCTGCTCGCCCCGGCTGCGCACGGCGCTCACCGCCGCGACCGGTCCGATCAGGACGACCGCGGCGGCCAGCGCCCATGCGGCACGGGTGAGCAGTAGGAGCGTGGCCCCGACGAGCGCGCCCAGAGGATCGCGAACACCGCCGGTCCGCGCCGCACCGTGCTAGCCCGGCGGCGACGGCGCGGCCAGCGCGTGCCGCACGGTCGGCTCGCCCTCGGCCAGCCGCCGGGCCCGCTCCAGCACGTCGTGGTCGGCGCCGGTGTAGCGGGAGTGGTGCTGCGCGAGGTGCTCCGACCAGGACGGCACCTGGAACGTCTCCAGGAACAGCTCCGGGTCGGCGATGTCCCGGTGCAGGCCCCAACTGGTCGCGCCGGTGCGCCGCCGGGAGCGCTCGACCACGGTCATCGCCAGCGTGAAGTCGTCCACGTTCTCGTCGGGCACCCGGTACTCGATCTGCACCAGCACCGGCCCGTCGGTCGGCCGGAGGTCTAAAACCAGCGACGGCTCGGCCCAGCCGCTCGCGACCGCCCGGTCCAGGTTGCCGCCGTCGTAGAGCGGCCACCACCAGCCGGTCATCGCGCCGAGCACCAGCAGCCCGGCCGCCACGAACAGGGTGATCGTCAGGCCCGCGTAGCCGGCGACGACGCCCCAGATCGCCGCGCCGAACGCCTGGCCGCCCATGAACACGATCAGGTAGAAGGCCAGGCCGCGGGCGCGCACCCAGCCGGCCAGGGTCAGCTGCATCGCCGCGTTCAACGTCGACAGCACGCCGATCCACGCCGCCCCGGCCAGAATCAGCGGGCCCGCGGCGACCAGGCCGTTCGGGCAGAGCGGCAGCACCGCCGTCACCGCGGCGAACACCGCGCCGGAGATCATCAGCATCGCCGTGCCGCTGACGCGTTGCGCCGCCGCCGGCAGGCCCAGCGCGCCGGCGACCGCCCCGACGCCGAGGGCGCCCAGCATCAGGCCGTAGCCGCTGGAGTCGAGGTGCAGCACCTGGGCCGAGACCGTCGGCAGCAGCGCCCACAGCGCCGAAGCCGCCGGCACGAACAGCGATGATCGGAACAGGATCCGCCGTATGCCTGGGGCGTGCCGCAGGTAGCGCACCCCGGCCCGCACCGCCGCGACCGCGTGTTCGCGCTCCGTCTCGCTCGGGCGCGCCTGCGGCGGCCGCCGCCACAGCTGCAACGCCACCAGGATCACCACGAACGACACCGCGTTCAACGCGAACGTCCAGCCGACGCCGGCCAGCGACACCAGCAGGCCGCCCAGCGCCGGCCCGACCGCCCGGGCGATGTTCATGTTCACCGCGCCCAGCGCCGACGCCTGCTTGAGTTGCTCGCGGGGCACCAGCTCCGGCTGGATCGCCTGCCAGGCCGGGCCCACCAGCGCGCCGCCGCAGCCCAGCAGGAACGTCAACGTCAGCAGCAGGCCCGGCGTCATGCCGCCGGTGAACGTCGCCAGTGCCTGCAGCGCCGCCACCACCGTCATGCCCAGCTGCGCCCACACCAGCAGGCGCTTGCGGTCGGCCAGGTCGGCCAGCACTCCCGCCGGCAGCGCGAACAGGAACACCGGCAGCGTGCCCGCCGTCTGCACCAGCGCCACCACCGTCGGGCCGTGGTCCAGCAGCAGCCACTGCGCGCCCACCGATTGCACCCATGTGCCCAGGTTCGACGCGAACTGCGCCAGCCAAAGCGCTCGGAACGATCGGGCGGCCAGCGGGGCCCAGGCGGACGTGGTGCTGCTCGGTGCGGCCAAGGTCGGCTCATTTCGCCTTGCGGTCGGGGCCCACCAACCTACTGGACAGTGCCCACGCCGCGCGTTCCGCGCGGGGCGAGGTCGCTCCAAGCCGGCCTCTTCGCCTTGGCCGGAAAAATCGCTGAACAGATGCGATTTTCCCGGCCCGCGGCTCCAGAGACCGGCGCGACCTCGCGCATCGCTTGCCGGAAACCGACACTCGGTTGCCCTGGAGCGAGACTCGCCGGGTCAGGCGCGGTAGCCGGGGCCGGGTTCGGGGGTGACGGCGGTGGTGGTGATCTCGCCACCGCAGTGGCGGCAGGCCAGGAAGGGGTCGGCGTGGTGGCCGCAGTCGTTGTGGCGCAGCACGATGGGCGGGCCGTCGGGGGCGGGCAGGTAGGTGTCGCCCCAGTTCATCAGGGCGACGACGGCCGGGAACAGGCCCTTGCCGGCGTCGGTGAGGCGGTACTCGTGCTTGTCCTCCTCGTAGGCGACCTTCTCCAGCAGCCCGGCCTCGACGAGCCGCTTGAGCCGGGTGGACAGGGTCGGCCGGGGAATGCCGAGGTTGCGGGCGAGCTGCCCGTACCGCCGCACGCCGAAGAAGGCCTCGCGCAGGATGAGCAGGGTCCACCGCTCGCCGACGAGTTCGAGGGCGCGGCCGACGGACTCGGCGGTGAACCGGTGCCGGAACTCCTGCTCGGCGGTCATCGGCGGCCCAGTTCGGCGAGCAGCCGAGCGCCGCAGGGGTCTTCGGCGGTGGGCGGGACGACGCCGACGTGGTCGGCGCCGGCGGCGTGGAACTCGGCGATGCGGGCCAGGACCTCGGCCTTGGAGCCGACGGCGCCGACGGAGGCGATGAGCGAGGCGGGGATGGCGGCGGCGAGGTCCTTGCGCGACTCGCCGGACCGGGCACGCTCCACGAGCGAAGAGTAGCCGAGGGAGCTGAACATCTCGCCGTAGCCGGGCGGGCTGAGGTACACGGCGGTCTGAGCGGCGGCCTGGCGCAGGGTGGCGGGCCCGGGTTCCAGCGCGGCGGGGATCCAGACGGCGAGCCGGGCGGGGTGCGGCCGATGGAGGCGGCATGGGCGTCCACGGTCTTGCGGACTGAGGCGACGTGCTCGGGCGACACGAGGTTGAGCACGACCTCGTCGGCCACCTCGGCGGCGACCCGGGTCATGGCGGGACCGAAGGCGGCGACGGTGATGGGCAGCCCGGGAAGTGGCCGGCGCAGGCGGAATCCCTTGCTACGGATGTGTTCGCCGGCGAAGTCGGCGCGTTCACCATCCAGAATGGACCGAAGGACGCCGACGGCCTCCCGCATCCGGCCGGCGGCGTGCCGCCAGGGACGATCGTGCCAGCCGCTGACGATGAACGGGCTGGAGCCGCCGAGCCCGATGCCGGCGATCGGCCGCGCGAGGTCCACAACGGACGAAGCGCCGAGGGCCACGGACACGGGCGTGCGCACGGAAATCGGCAGCGGGCCGATGCGCAGACCGATCCGCTCGGTGCGCAGACCCACAGCGGTGGCAAGGGAAAAGGCGTCGTAGGTCGCCATCTCGCCGAGCCACATGGCGCCGAAACCGTTACGCTCGGCCTCAAGCGCGATGCCTACGACCTCGTTGTCCGGCCGGTCCAGCCAATACGGCGCGACGACACCGATCTCGCTCACAGCTGGGCCGTCTCGGTCGGCAGGCCGAGCAGCAGCCGGCCGGTCAGCTCGAACGTGGCCGGGTTGACCTGGAAGTGCGCGGTGGCGGTGTGCGCGTCCCGGAAACGGCGCTGCAGAGGGGAATCCTCGTAGATCGCGGAGCCGCCGCCCAGGTCGTACACCGCGGAGACGACCTCGGCGGCGGTGCGCACGGCGTGCGTGCAGGCCAGCCGCAGCGAGGTCCGAAGCTCGACGGACACGGGCTCATCCGACTCAGCGGCAGCCCAGGCGTCGTCGATGGTCTGGTAGTACAGGCCCCGCGCGGCACGCAGCGACGCCTCGGCGGCCGCGAAGGCGCTCTGGGTGGCCGAACGCTCGGCGGTGCTGCGGCTGGACCCGGACGGCTTGCGCACGGTGGCCAGCTCGACGAACTCGGTCATCGCGCCGCGGGCGTTGCCCAGTGCGGCGGCGGCGATCGAGGCGGCGAAGAAGCCGAACAGCGGGAACCGTTGCAGGGTCCGGGATCCGGCCGGCGGCCCGTCGAGCACGGAGAAGACGCGGTGGTCCGGCACGAAGACGTCCTTGGCGACGCAGTCGGTGCTGCCGGTGCCGCGCAGCCCGGACGTCTTCCACGTGTCCAGGACTTCCAGCTCGGAGACCGGGAACGCGGCGGTGCGCACCTGACCGTCCTGGACGAAGCCGAAGAAGATCCAGTCGGAGTGGCGGACACCGCTGCAGAACGACCACCGGCCGCTGACCCGCACGCCGCCGTCGACCGCCTCGCCCTTGGCCCGCGGCGCCCACACGCCCGCGGCCACCGAGCCCGGGTCGCCGAACACCTCGCGGGCGCCCTCGGCCGGCAGGTACGCGCCGAGCAGGCTGCTGGTCGCGGCGATGGACACGCACCAGCCGGCCGACGCGTCGCCGGCGGCGATGGTCTCGGCCGTCTCCAGGATCTCGTGGGCGGTCGGCTCGGCCCCGCCGAGGTCGGCGGTGAGCCCGATGCGCAGCAGGTCCTGGGCCTTCAGCTCGGCGACGAGGCCGGGGGCCAGCTGGCGGCCCCGCTCGGTCTCCTCGGCCAGGTCCCGCGCGACGGCGGCGACCTTCCGGGCAGTCGACAGCATGCGCCCTCCAACTGGTTCAGTTCTATTACTGGTTCAATATTGTTACCACTAGACCGGTCGTGTCAACCACCGGGTGCGACCGGACAGCAGCCCACGCCCGTCGGCGAAATGGCGGTACCGTGCGTTACGGGAGACCACGGCGGGCGAGGGAGTGGGCCGATGACCACGCATGTCGACGTCCTGATCGTCGGCGCCGGCCTGTCCGGGGTGAACGCGGCCTACCGGCTGCACACCCAGGCGCCGCGCCGGACGTACACGATCCTCGAGGCGCGCGACGCCATCGGCGGCACCTGGGACCTGTTCCGCTTTCCCGGCGTCCGCTCCGACTCGGACATGTTCACGCTCGGCTACCCCTTTCGCCCATGGCCGAACCCGCAGGCCATCGCCGACGGCCCGTCGATCCTGAAGTACGTGCGCGACACCGCGGCCATGAACGGCATCGACCGCAAGATCCGGTTCCGACACAAGGCCATCGGCGCGTCATGGTCCACAAAGGACGGCCGGTGGACCGTCGAGGCGACCAACGACGGCGAGCCGGTGACCTTCACCTGCGACTTCCTCTACCTGTGCAGCGGCTACTACAGCTACGACCGCGGGCACGTCGTCGACTTCCCCGGCCAGGACAGCTTCCGCGGCACGGTGGTGCATCCGCAGTCCTGGCCCGAGGACCTGGACTACACCGGCAAGAACGTGGTGGTGATCGGCAGTGGCGCGACCGCCGTGACGCTGGTGCCGGCGATGGCCGACAAGGCCGCGCACGTCACCATGGTCCAGCGCTCCCCCAGCTACGTGGTGTCCCGGCCGGAGCGGGACGAGGTGGCCAACAAGATCCGCGAGGTGCTGCCGGAGCAGCTCGCGCACCGCGTCGCCCGGGCCAAGAACGTGGTGCGCGGCGCCTACTACTACCAGCTCGTGCGCCGCTTTCCCGCCCGGGCGGCCAAGGCGCTGCGGAAGGCCGCCGCCGCCGAGCTGGGCGATGCCGTGCCGGTCGACCCGCACTTCGTGCCCAGCTACAACGTGTGGGACCAGCGGCTGTGCCTGGTGCCGGACGGCAACCTGTTCAAGGCGTTGCGGCACAAGCAGGCCAGCATCGTCACCGACCACATCGAGACCTTCACCCCGGACGGCCTGCGGCTGCGGTCCGGCCGCGAGCTGCCGGCCGACATCATCGTCACCGCCACCGGCCTGACGATGGTCGCCCTGGGCGGGCTGAAGATCACCGTCGACGGCCGCGACGTCGAGCCGAGCCAGGCGACCGTCTACAAGGGAATGATGTTCGGCGGCGTGCCCAACCTGGCGTGGTGCGTCGGCTACACCAACAACTCCTGGACGCTGCGCGCCGACCTGACCTCCCGCTACGTCTGCCGGCTGCTCAACCACATGGACCGCTGGCGCTACACGGTCTGCACGCCGACCCTGACCGCCGGCGACGCCGGCAACGGCCGGCCGATCCTGGACCTCACCTCCGGCTACATCAAGCGCGCCGAGAACGTGCTGCCCAAGCAGGGCACGCGCCGCCCGTGGCGGACGCGGCAGAACTACATCCTCGACTACCTCGACCTGAGCCTGGCCCCGGTGGCCGACCGCGCCATGCGCTTCGGCCGGGTCTGACACGGGCGGGCCCAACATGTGGCCCTTCCCCAAAGACGCTCCGGCGGGGGAAATCCGCGATCACCTCGACCACGTGGCCGTCTTCCGTCTCGTCTAGCCGACGGGACACCACTGCACAGGGAGGCCCATGTGGGCACCACAAAGCCGTACGAACTCACGCTGATGGCGGTGCACGCCCACCCGGACGACGAGTCGACCAGCACCGGCGGCATTCTGGCGCGCTATGCGCGCGAAGGTGTCCGCACCGTCGTCGTGACCTGCACCAACGGGGAGCTGGGAGATGCGCTGAACGGGGCGAAACCCGGCGCCGAAGGCCACGATCCCCAAGAGGTCGCCGCCACCCGAATCGCCGAGCTCCGCACGGCCTGCGAGCACCTCGAGGTCGTCGACCTCGAACTGCTCGGTTACCACGATTCGGGAATGGTGAACTGGGAGGACAAGCACCGCCCGGACGTGTTCTGCAACGTGCCGGCCGAGGTGGCCTCCGCGCGGGTCGCCCGCCTCATCGAGCACTACCGGCCGCAGGTGGTCGTCACTTACGACCCGGAAAGCTCCTATCAGCACCCGGATCATGTGCACGCCGCGCGGATCGCGACGCTCGCCGTCGAGACGACCCGGATTCCCGCGAAGCTGTACTACAAGGCCAACGGCGCCGCTCAGTGGAAGCGCATATTCGACGCGCTCGCACAGATCGGCGCACCACGCCCCACGCTCAGCCCCGAGACGCTACAGCGGTGGGAGGACACCGACACCCGCACCACGACAACCATCGACGTCAGCCAGGTCGTCGAACGGAAGCGCTCCGCGCTGCACTCCCATGTCAGCCAACTCGACAGCGCCATGACCAGCAAGCTGCCGGCCGATCTCTACGCTGACGTCTTCAGCACGGAAACCTTCATCCGTGCCCACGACACGACCGGCGCCCCTACTCCCGAGGACGATCTCTTCGCCGGACTCCGCTCCGCGAATTCCGCTTCCTGAGGGGCTACTTCCGCCCGTGTGGGGAGGACTGGTCGCGCAGGCGGTCCAGGTGCCGCCGCTGGATGTCGGTGGCGGTGCGCAGGAAGTCGATCACCAGCGCGAGCTGCTCGACGTCGTACTTCGCGGCCACCTCCCGGCCTCCCTCCTCGATCAGCGGCATCCTCAGGTCCATACAGCGCCGCGCGCCGCCCTCGGTGATGCGCACCGTCACCTTGCGCCGGTCGGAGGGGTGCGGCGCGCGGGCCAGCAGGTCCAGTTTCTCCAGCCGGTCGAGCATCACCGTGACGCTGCCGGTGGTCAGGTTGAGCTGCTCGGCGAGCTCACGCGGGGTGAGCTCGTCGCCGGTGACGAGCAGTTCCAGGCAGCGCAGGTCGGTGCCGTTGACGCCGAGCAGCCGCGCCGTCTCCCGGTCGTAGTCGTCCACCGCCGCCTGATACGCCTGCGTGACCTGGCCCAGCTCGGCGAGCACCGCATCCGACATGTGATCACCCTATCCGGTCACTTGACAATCAAGCTACTTCACGGGCATGCTGAATATCTTGAAAGCCAAGATACATGATAGTCAAGCGAAGTGGGTCGACATGCACGTGATGATCATTGGCGGCGGCACCGGCGGCATGTGCCTGGCGCACGGCCTGAAGCAGGCTGGGGTCTCGGTCGCGGTGTACGAGCGCTACGGCTCCCGCAGCGACGGCCTCTACGGCTACCGAGTCGGCATCGACCCGACCGGCAACCGCGCCCTCAAGGAGTGCCTGCCGCCGGAGCTGTTCGAGACCTTCGTCGCCACCTGCGCCCGGACACCCCGGCACTTCAACATCCTGACCCAGCGCATGCACACCACCGCCAGCTTCGAGATGCGCGACGACAGCGACGACGTCGACAGCGAGCGCTCCGTGTCCCGCTCGACCCTGCGCCAGGTGCTGTTCACCGGCATGGACGACGTCGTGCACTACGGCAAGGTCTTCACCCGCTACGAGCAGAACCCCGACGGCACCGTCACCGCGTTCTTCGCCGACGGCACCTCCGCCACCGGGGATGTGCTGGTCGCCGCGGACGGGACCAGGTCGGCGGTGCGCCGCCAGTACCTGCCGCACGCCCAGATCTCCGACACCGGCGTCACCGCGATCGCCACCAAGACCGCGCTCACGCCGGAAACCCGGGCCCTGCTCACCGACGAGGTCCGCAACGGCCTGTCGCTGGTCTTCGGCACCAAGGGCATGATCGGCATGCTGCACGTGATGGAGTTCAAGTGGGACGCCGACGGCCGGCCCAAGAACCCGGCCGACGCCGCGATGCTGGAGAAGTGGTCCGGGCTCCAGTTCGACAACACCCGGGACTACGCCAACCTGTCCATCTGGAGCTCGCACGACCACTTCCCGGAGGGCGCCGAACGCCTGCGCGGCAAGGAGTTGATCGACGTCGCGCTGCGGGCCGCCGACAACTGGCACCCCACCCTGCGCAAGCTGTTCGAGCTGTCCGACCCGGACGCGGCGTTCGCGCTGCGCATCGCCACCTCGGCGCCGGTCGACCCGTGGCCGACGACCAACGTCACTCTGCTCGGCGACGCCATCCACACCATGACTCCCGGCCAGGGCGTCGGCGCGAACACCGCCCTGCGGGACGCCGCCCTGCTGCGCCACCAACTCGTCGCCGCGGCGCGGGGCCAGAAGCCGCTGCTCAAGGCGATCGGCGACTACGAGGCCGAGATGATCCCCTACGGCTTCGCCCGCGTCGCCGAGTCGCTCGACAACAACGGCACCAGCGGCAAGGACCCGCTGTACAAGCCGGTCACCGGTCGGCTGGCCCTGTTCGCGGCCCGGTCGTTCTTCAGCGTCACCAGCAAGGTTCCCGCGCTGCGCAAGAAGTTCCTCGACAGCCTGTACGCCTACCGCGGCCCCGACGAGGTCCTGGAGGCGGCTTCGACCCGGGTCTGAAGCAGTGCCATGCCGAGCACGACGATCAGCGCGCCGACCGGCTCGTTCCATGACGGCAGCTCGCCGAGCACCGCGCTGCCCAGTCCCACCCCGACGATCGGCGTCAGATACGTGACGGTCGACGCGTTGGTGGCGCCCCAGCCGGCGACGACGTTGGTGTTCCACACATAGGCCAGGCCGGTGCCGGCGACGCCCAGCACCGTCACGCTGAGCACGACCGGCCAGGTCAGGTGCACCGGGGTGGTCGCGACGAACGGCGCCGCCACCAGCATCAGCACCGCACCGATTCCCACCTGTACCGTCGTCACCGCCACCGCTGGCAGGCCCAGCGGGGAGATGAACCGGCGTATGTACACAAAGGCCAGTCCATAGCAGAGGGTCGCCAGCAGGCACGCGGCCTGCGCCGTGACCGTGCCGCCGGCCAGCCCCTGCCACGGCGCGAGCACGACCACCACACCCGTGAAGCCCACCGCCAGGCCGGCCAGACCGGCGCGGGTCGGGCGCTCACCGGGCAGCGCCACCAGCGCGACCAGCATCGTCATCATCGGGGTCGTGGCGTTGTAGATGCTGGCCAGGCCCGAGTCCACGTGTTGTTCCGCCCACGCGAACAGCAGGAACGGCACGACGGACAGCAGGATCGCCACCACCGCCAGGTGCGCCCACACCGTCACACCACGCGGCAGCCGCTGCCGGGTCGCCGCCGCGATCACCATCAGCGCGGCGGCGCCCGTCACCAGGCGGCCGAGCACCACCTGTGCCGGCGACAACCCTTCCAGGCCCACCTTGATGAACAGGAAGCTTGCACCCCACGTCAACGCCAGCAACAGGAACTGACCGAGCACTCTCCCACGCATAGGCCCAGTCTCATCGGGGGCATGGTCCAACACCGGCGGGTTTCCGCCCTCACGTTCCAGAGGCCGCCTCAGCGAAGACCGACAGCGCCACATCTGGTCGGTAGGCGGCCACGATGCGGCTGGCCGGCAGGGCTTCGACGGCGTGCCGGCGGCAGGCCGGCATCGTGGGATGTCCGGCGCGAAGCAGTTCGACGACCGGCTCCGCGGGGCAGTCGCGGGTGCCGCAGCCCTTGGCAGCACGGGTGATCAGGGCCGCATGGCCGTTGGTCGAGGCATAGGAGTCGGCGGTGAGCGCGGCGAGGAGGCCGACCGGGAGCGGGTCGGCGGGGGCGGCAGCGTTCAGTGCCACGGCGTGGGCGTCGATCAGCATCATGTCGAGCAGGTCGACGCGCCGGGCCGGGGCGGCTTCGTCGATCTCGGCCAGCCGGTCGCGGAGATTGGCCAGCCACGGGAGTTCCGCTTGTTCCCCAAGGGTTTCGAGGACGGCCCGGACACAGTCCACGAACTGGTCGCCGCGGGCGGTCCACCACGCGACCTTGCGCTGGCGACCGTCGGACAGGCCGGCCAGGCCGGGCCACTTGCGACGCGCCCCCTGCCTGGTCATGCCGGCGGCGTCGCCGATCTCCGGATAGTCGGCGCCGTGCTCGGCGGCCGAGAGGGCGGCGGAGGCGGCCAGCTGTTCGGCGCTGTCCCGGATGGCCAGCAGTGAGGTGAGCGCGGACAGCCAGAGCTGACGGAGATCGGCGTCCGGCAGCTCGGCATCCGTGGCCAGGCCATGGGTTTCCCGCGCCGTGGCCCACGCCAGCCGCTCGACGGCGGCGGCCAGCTCGGCGCGTCGCTCGGTGGACAGATCCCGCACGGGCCGCTCCTTGACAACAACTGTTTACGACCCCACCATGGTCGCCCTCGACAACAGTTGTTGTCAACTTGGGAGGAATCATGAGACTGCTGGTCATCGGCGGCACGTCCTTTGTCGGGCGCACGATCGCGGGCGACGCCGTCGGCCGCGGACACCGGGTCACGACCTTCAACCGGGGGCTGACCGGCCCGGACGTCGACGGCATCGAGGCGCTGCGCGGCGACCGGTCGACCGACGAGGGGCTCCGGCCGCTGGCCGGCCGGACCTTCGACGCGGTCATCGACCCAGGTGGCCAGGTGCCGGCCCACGTCCTCCGCACCGCGCGGGCTACGGCCGGGGCAGCCCCGTTCTACGCGTTCGTCTCCACCACTGCCGTGTACCAGTCCTGGCACACCCCGGGGACGGACGAGTCGGCGGCGACCTGGCCGGGCGTGGCCGACGAGGACGGCGACCCGGCCGACCTGACGCGGCTCGGCGTGCGCAAACGCGGCTGCGAGCTGGCGGTCGCACAGGCCTTCGGACCGGAGGCCAGCCTGGTCGCGCGGGCCGGCATGATCGTCGGCCCGTACGACAACGTGGGCTACTTGCCCTGGTGGCTCAACCGAATCGCGCGGGGCGGCCGGGTGCTCGCACCCGGCGATCCCCACCGCGGCCTGCAACTGATCGACGTGCGTGACCTGTCCGCGTTCGTGCTGGACCAGGTCGAGGCGCGGGTCGGCGGCGTCCACAACGCGGTCCCCGACGGGCCGAACACCACCATGGGCCGGCTGGTCGACGCCTGCGCGCAGGCCACCGGCTCGGGTGTCACTCCCGTGTGGACAGAGGCGGCTTTCCTATTCTCTCAAGGTGTTCAGCCCTGGGCCGAGCTTCCCCTGTGGCTCCCGGACGGCCCGGACACCGCCGGCTTCTGGGCGGTGTCCGGGGCCCGAGCCAAGGCCGCCGGCCTGCGCATCCGGCCGTTCGCCGAAACCGTCCGGGACACCTGGGCCTGGCTGCGTTCCGGCGGCGCAGCCCTGCCCTCGGGCCTGTCCGCCGAGAAGGAACGGCAGGTGCTCACCGCATGGGACTCGGCCGCCTGATCACCAGCGGTCGATGTGCAGGACCTCGTCCAGGGGCTGGCGCGGGGCGGGCTTGAAGTCGGTGCCGGTGTAGTACGCGGTGGGGATCAGCGCCGCCTGGTGCACGTCGGAGGGCAGGTCCAGGATCTTGGCGACCTCGGACTCGTAGCGCAGGTGCAGAGTGGTCCAGGCGGTGCCGAGGCCACGGGTGCGGGCGGCGAGCATGAAGCTCCAGGCGGCGGGCAGCACGGAGCCCCACAGCCCAGCCTGGTTGCCCGAGGGCAGGGAATCCGTGCGGATGCACGGCAGCAGCAGCACGGGGACCTGCCCCATGGTGTCGGCCAGGGCGGCGACGGAGGAGTGCACCCGCTGCTGCACGGCATTCCGCTCCGGGTCGTCGGCGAACAGCTTGCCGGCGGCGGCCTCGGAGGCGAGGTACTCCTCGCAGGACCGCCGGTACACGTCGCCGATCGCGGCCCGCTGGCCGGCGTCGGTGACGACGAGCCACTGCCACTGCTGACGGTTGGAGCCGCTGGGGGCCTGCAAGGCGATGGTGAGGCATTCCCGCACCACGGCCAGGTCCACCGGCCGGGTCAGGTCCAGCCGCTTGCGCACGGACCTGGTCGTGGTGAGGACGGTCTCCGCCGACATTTCGCTCATGCCCCAATGATTACCAGCGGCGTCCAGGCACCGCTGCTTCACGTGACCTGTAGCCGGCCTTCACAGCAGCTTGTCGAGGGTGATGGGCAGGTCCCGAATCCGCTTGCCGGTGGCGTTGTGCACGGCGTTGGCGACAGCCCCGGCCACGCCGACGATGCCGAGTTCGCCGATGCCGCGAGCGCCGAGCGGGCTGAAGACGGTGTCGGGATAGTCGAGGAACCGGACGTCGACGGGCGGGATGTCGGCGTTGACGGGCACCAGGTAGGCGGCCATGTTGGCCCCGGCGTAGCGGCCGGTGTCGGGCTCGACCCGGCTGTCCTCCAGCAGCGCGCCGCCGATGCCCATCACGACCGCGCCGAGGATCTGGCTGCGGGCGGTCTTCTCGTTGACGATCGTGCCGCCGTCGACCACGGTCAGCCACCGCGACACCCGCGGCTCGCCGGTCCAGCGGTTGACCCGCACCTCGCAGAAGTGGGCCCCGAAGGACATGTAGCCGTAGCCCTTGGTGGTGCCGCTGGGCAGCGCGGCGGTGCCCTCGACGGCGGGGCTGTCCATGGTGGTCAGCAGGCTGCCGAACGTCATCGACACGCCGTCGGCGCTGACCTTGCCGGCGTCGTAGGTCGGCGTCTTGCCGTAGAAGGGAGACTGCGGATTCTGTGCGGCCTGCGCAAGCAAGGCCGCCTTCGCGGCGTCCGCGGCGGCCAGCACCGCCGGGCCGTTGCTGGACGTCGACGTCGAGCCGCCGGCCGGAGTCGCCGGCGGCAGCGAGGAATCGCCCAGCTCCGGGACTATCGACGCCACGGGAATGCCCAGGGCCTGGGCGCCGAGGATGGCGAAGACGGTGAACTGGCCGGTGCCGAGATCGGCGCCGGTGCCGGAGATGACGGCGGTGCCGTCGGCCTGCAACCGGACCTTCATCGTCGACTTCGACCGCGATGCCGGATAGGTCGCGGTGGCCAGGCCGAGCCCGACGAACCAGTCGCCGTCACGGACCGAGCCCGGCACGGGATTGCGCTTGCCCCAACCGAAGGCGTCCGCCCCGACCTGGTAGCACTCGTCGAGATGCTTGCTGGACCAGGGATTCCCGGTGTTGGGCACCTTGGCAGCGTAGTTCTTCTGCCGCAGCGCCAGCGGATCCACGCCCAGCTTGAACGCCAGCTCGTCCATGGCGCTCTCCAGCGCGAACGCCCCGTGCGACTCGCCGGGGGCCCGCATCGGGGTCATCGCCGACACGTCCAGCGGCACGAATGCCCGCGAGACGTGCAGGTTCGGCGACGCGTAGGCGGTCAGCGAGTGGTTGGCCACGTTCTCCGAGGACGGCCCGGACTGCGACTTGCCGGAGATGCCGTCGTGCTTGACCGCCACGAGCGTGCCGTCATGGGCCGCCCCCAGCGTCACGGTCTGGTACGAAGGCGGCCTGTGCCCTGACACGGCGAACGTCTGCTCGCGGGTCAGCGCCACCTTCACCGGCCGGCTCAGCGCCCGCGCCGCCGCGGCGGCCAGCGGGACATGGGCCCAGTTGCCGATCTTGCCGCCGAAAGCGCCGCCCACATAGGGGTTCACGACGTGCACTTTGGACTGATCGACGCCGAGCGCCCGCGCCACGTGGCTGAGCACGTTCATCACGCCCTGGGTGGCCGTGTACAGGGTCAGCCGGTCGTCGGTCCACACCGCGACGGCCGCGTGCGGCTCCATCGGATTGTGGTGCTGGTGCGGCGTCGTGTACACCGCGCTCACGGTCACATCGCTGGCCGCCAGCGCGGCGTCGATGGACGTCACGCCGGGGGCCAGGACCTCGACCGGCGCGCCCAGCGGGGTCGCGGTCGCGACACCGGCGGCGAAGTCCACCTTGCCCGGTTGCGCTGAGTACACCGGCGAGACCAGCGAGGCGGCGTCCCGCGCGTGCTCGAAGGTGTCGGCCACGACCAGGCCGATCACCTGGCCGTGGTAGCGGACGTTGTCGTCCTGCAACACCGGCGCGGTCTCGTCGGTGGAGCCGTCGCCGTAGCCGAACAGCTTCAGCGGATTGAAGGGCGTGTAGACCGCGAGTGTTCCTGGCGCAGCGAGCGCGGCAGTGGTGTCCATTGTGGTCACGGTGCCGAGCGCGATGGTGCTCGTCAGCAGGTATCCGTAAGCGGTGGCGGTGTTGTCGGCCGCGTAGACCGCGCCGCCGGTGACCTTGAGATGCGACTCCACTCGGGACAGTGACACGGTCATCGCGCACCCGCCAGGGCCCGCGCGATGGTGCGCTGGACCAACGGCACCTTGAACCCGTTGTCGGCCAACGGATTCGCCCCCACCACCGCCAACTTCGCCGCCTCCAGGTAGCTGTCCTCGGTCGCCGGCCGGCCCCGCAGGGCCTGCTCCACCGCCTGCAACCGCCATGGCCGGGTGCCGACCCCGCCGACCGCGATCCGGGCGTCCCGCACCATTCCCCGGTGCACGTCGACCGCCACGGCGGCCGAGGCCAGCGCGAACTCGTAGGACGTCCGGTCCCGCACCTTGACGTAGGTCTGCGGCCAGTCGCAGGCCGGCACGATCACCTCGGTGATCAGCTCGCCCGGGCGCAGCTGGTTCTCCACCGACGGCGTGTCGCCAGGCAGCCGGTAGAAGTCGGCGAGCCGCACTACCCGCTCGCCGTGCCGGTCCTGCAACCGGATCGAGGCGTCCAGCGCCGTCAGCGCCACGGCTAGGTCGCTGGCGTGGGTCGCCACGCACGCGGCGCTCGTGCCGAGGATGGCGTGCGTCCGGTTGTCCCCGTTGACCGCCGGACAACCGCTGCCCGGTTTGCGCTTGTTGCACGGCATGGAGGTGTCACGGAAGTAGTCGCACCGGGTGCGCTGCAACAGGTTGCCGCCGATACTGGCCATGTTGCGCAGCTGCGGCGAGGCACTCAGCCGCAACGCGGTGGCCACCATGGACCAGCGCGAGGCCACCTCATGGTGCACCGCGACGTCGGCCATCCGCTCCAGCGCGCCGATCCGCAGGCCCAGCGGCGTGCACTGGATCCCGCGCAGCGGCAGGGAGTTGATGTCGACGACGTGGGCCGGCGTCATCACCTCCAGCTTCATCAGGTCCACCAGCGTGGTGCCGCCGGCCAGGTAGGAGACACCGTCGCCACCCTGGGAAAGCGCTTGCCGGAGACTGGTGGCCGCGGCGAAGTCGTAGGTCTTCATCTAGTGCTCACCCCGATTGTGATCGATGCGGCACTGCTTGATGGCGTCCACGATGTTGGAGTAGGCCCCGCACCGGCAGATGTTGCCGGACATGGCCTCCCGGATGTCGTCGTCGGTGCGGGCCGTGTTCTCCGCCACCACCGAGACCGCCGACATGATCTGCCCGGACGTGCAGAACCCGCACTGGAACCCGTCGCAGTCGACAAAGGCCTGTTGCACTGGATGCAACGAGTCCCCGTCGGCGATCCCTTCGATCGTGGTGATCTTCTTGCCCGCACAGGCGATCGCCAGCGTCAGGCAGGACACCACCCGCTGGCCGTCCACATGGACCGTGCACGCGCCGCACTGGCCGCGGTCGCAGCCCTTCTTGGTGCCGGTCAGGCCGATTCGCTCACGCAGCGCGTCCAGCAGCGTGACCGTCGGATCGGCGTCGATCTCGTACGCCTTGCCGTTGACGCTCAACCGGATCCGGTCCGGCGGGGCGCCATCGGCCCAGGCCCGTCCGGGCGCCAGCGCCACCGTGCCGGCCACGGACGCGGCCGCCGCGCCGCCCAGAAATCCGCGCCGGGACACACTTCCAGCCATGCGACCTCCCAGGATGGTGGTCGACGCGGCGGAATCGACGTCACTGTCGGTGAGGCTAGCAGCACGCGCGATTGACAGTCACCGACCTGCGTAGTGAGATGGCTGCACCGCCGCGTCCCCGTGATCGAGGAGGACGACATGAGGGTCGCTGCGACGTTGGTCGCCAGTCTGACCTTGAGCACCACCGTGTTGGTCGGACAGGCCGCGGCCGACACCGTGCCCGCGACCTGCCCGGTCGTCGCGCCGATGTACACCGCCGCCAACTACTGGCTGGCCAACGGCACCGACCTGGCCTCGGCCAGTTGGCGCAACGCCGTCTTCCACGTTGGCAACCTGGCCATGGTGCTGACCAGCGGCCAGTCCAACCACAAGACCCTGCCGTGGGCCCAGGCCCTGAACTACCAGCTGGACACCGACCCGGCCAACGAGTTCAACCCGGCCGACGAGGCCGCCGGGGAGGCCTACTTCGACCTCTACACCTACTTCCACCCGGACCCGCCGATCCTGGCCGCGCTGCGGCAGCGGGTCGCCGACGAGGTGGCCAGCGTGCAGCAGGGCAACACCAGGTACTGGAACACGGTCGACGCCCTGAACCAGGCCTGGCCGCAGTTCGTCCGGCTGGGCGTGCTGGACAACAAGCCGGAGGACATCCAGGCCGCGCAGCAGCTGTTCCACTACACGGAGAAGCGGGCCGGCGGCTTCGGCCTGTTCAACGAGCTCACCGGCCTCTGGTACCACGACGCCAGCAAGGTCGGCTCGCTGGAGTTCTGGTCCCGTGGCAACGGCGAGGCCATGGCCGCGCTGGCCACCGTGCTGCAGTGGCTGCCCAAGGACGACCCCAACCGGCCGGAGTATGTGCGGGTGTTCCAGAAGATGGCCAACACCCTTCGGCTGGTTCAGCGATCCGACGGGTTCTGGAACACCGATCTGCTCAACCCCTTCGACCACCCGGGCCCGGAGAGCAGCGGCACCGCGTTCTTCGCGTACGCCATGGGCTGGGGCGTCAACAACGGCATCCTGGACGCCAAGAAGTACACGCCGGCCGTGACCAAGGCGTGGAACGCCCTGACCACCAAGGCGTTGCAGCCCAGCGGCCTGTTCGGCTACGTGCAGGGCGACGCGACCGGCCCGCGCGGCGCGCAGCCGGTCAAGGCGACCGACACCGCTGCCTATGGAGTCGGCGCTTACCTGATGGCCGGGCAGCAGGTGGCGAAGCTGACCCCCGGCTGCTGATCTTGCCGCTAGTCTGCGCGGTATGACCGCGTTCGTCGCTTCGCACGTGCCCGGCGGGTTCTGCCCGCCGGGCACGCTCGGCTGATGGGCACGCGTAGGGCGCTGATCGTGGCCACCGGCGGCTACGAGCACCCGGGCCTGCGCCGACTGGCCGCCCCGGCGCACGACGCCGACGCCCTGCGGGCCGTGCTGGCCGCCCCGGAGCTGGGCGGATTCGACGTGGACGTGGCCCGGGACCTGCCGTCGCACCAGATCCAGCGCCGGGTGGCGGACTTCCTGGCCGGCGCCGGCAGGGACGACGTGCTGCTGTTGCACTTCTCGTGCCACGGGTTGAAGAACGCGGCCGGCGAGCTGTTCCTGGCCGGCACGGACACGGTGCCGAACCGGCTGTCCGCGACCGCGGTGGCGGCTCGCTTCGTGAACGACGAGCTGGCCGAGTGCCGGGCCGCACACGTGGCGCTGCTGCTGGACTGCTGCTTCGGCGGCGCGTTCGCCAAGGGCACCGTGTCGCGGGCCGTGGACGACGTCGACGTGGAGCAGTCGTTCCCGCTGCGGGAGGGGCGCAGCCGGATCGTGATCACGGCGTCCAGCGCCACCGAGTACGCCTTCGAGGGCGAGGAGCTGGCCGAGTCGGGCCGGCTGCGGCCGTCGGTGTTCACCGAGGCCGTCGTGCAGGGCCTGCGCACCGGCGACGCGGATCTCAACGGCGACGGCTCGGTGGACCTGGACGAACTCTACAAGTACGTCTACGCAAGGGTTGTGGCCGCGACCGCGCACCAGACGCCGCACCTGTCCGGCGGTGGTCACGGGGCGTCGCTGCTGGTCGCCCGAACGCCGCTGACCCGCCGGATCACGCCGGCCGACGTGCCCGAATCCCTTGCCGCGCGGGCGAAGGATCTTGACGCCGAGGTGCGGCTGGCCGCGGTCGGCGAGCTCCGGGCGCTGCTGGTCGGCGACGACGTGTCGGCCGCCGCCGGGGCGCTGGCGGTGTTGCAGGCGTCGACCGGCGACGACAGCGTGACCGTGCGGACCGCGGCCGTGGAGGCGCTGGCCGTGGCCCAGCTGCGGGCCTCGCCGTCGGTGGTCGAGCTCGGCGAGTCCACCGAGCAGCTGGTGGCCCTGGCCGGCGCGCCGTTGGCACGGATCTTCCACGTCACCACGGAAACCCGGTGGCTGCGGGTGTCGCGGGAAGGCGCGGCGGTGCTGGTGCGGGCCGATCCGGCCGCGTATCCCGAGGGCTACGGCGAGCTGCGCGGGGAGTTCACCGTGACCACGCGGCTCGGGCCGGTGGTGGTGCCGGTGGTGTGCCGGCCCGCTGGGCGGCTGTGGGCGCGGGCCACGATCCCGGTGCCGGACCTGGTGTGGTTCCAGGACTGGCGGGTGCTCGCCGGCATCGCCGTCGCGCTCATGGTGGTGGTGCTCGGGGCCGCGACCGACATGCTGGGGCAGGCCACGTTCCTCGGCTTCCTGTACGAGGTGCTGCGGTTCGGGCCGCTGTTCGTCGGGATCCGGCTGCTCGACCGGGACGGGCCGCGGCGGGTCGTCGGGCACGGTCTGGTCGCCGCCAACGCGACGTTCCTGCTGGTCGACGGCTTGGGCAATGTGCACTCGGCGGGCAGCGCCTGGTCGTGGCTGCAACTGGCGCTGGCGGCGGCGCTCGTGGTGGTGCTGGCGATCCGGCTGTGGCCGTTCGAGCAGGTGCCGCGCCGGCTGACGCTGGTGCCGCCGACCCAGCGGCCGCTGGCCTGGGTGACGATCGGCGCGGCCGTGGTGGAGCTGATCCTGCTGGTGTCCGCGGTGCCGACGGAGTCCGGCTCGTTCACCGTCAGCGGAGTGATGGGACTGGTCGCCGGCCTGCTCGCGGTGCTGCCCTGGGCGGGCCTGTGCGTGCTGGCCGTGCTGACCCGCACGCTGTCGGCGGCGCAGCGGCTGTTCGCGACCGCGGCGATCGCCGCGTACGCCGGGCCCGAGGTGCTTTTCATGCTCGGCTCCATCCTGCTCGGCGCGAACTTCACCTACGTCGGCGACGACGTGTGGGACAGCCACGGCACGGCGGTGTGGTTCCCGCTGCTGCACGCCTTGGTCACGGCCACGCTCGCCGGCTCGGCCGTCGCGAGGGTTTACAGGCGGGTGTGACGCAGGTTACTGTCAGACTTCTGGAAGCGCTTCCAGAAGTCCCCGGGCCGCCACCCTGTCCCCTGCGAAAGGCTCACCCATGTCCGGAGCACGCCTGCGACAGCTCGCGGTGGCGGCCCTGGTCGGCGCGGCCGCCATGGTGCTGCCCGTGGCGACGGCCCACGCCGCGACCACCACCTGCGAACCCCAGGGCTCGATCAGCGCCAGCGGTGGCGAGTACACCATCCAGGCCAACGAGTGGAACTCGTCGGACCAGCAGTGCATCACCTACAACTCCGGCACCTCATGGTCGGTTAGCACCGCCAACTTCAACCTCTCCGGCGGCGCGCCGGCCACCTACCCGTCGATCTACAAGGGCTGCCACTGGGGCGCCTGCACCGCCGGCAGCGGGCTGCCGATCCAGGTCGACAAGCTGACCAGCGCCACGTCGTCGTGGAACACGACCCAGCCCGCGACCGGCGCCTACGACGTGGCCTATGACCTGTGGACCAACTCGGCGCCCACCACCGGCGGGCAGCCCAACGGCAGCGAGATCATGATCTGGCTGAACAGCCGCGGCGGCGTCTCCCCGTTCGGCAGCAAGGTCGCCTCCCTGAACATCGGCGGCCTGAACTGGGACGTGTGGACCGGGCGGCAGACGTCCTGGAACATCGTGTCCTACGTGCTGCAGGGCGGCGGGACGGCGTTCAACAACCTGAACGTGAAGGCGCTGATCGACGACTCGGTGGCGCGCGGCGTGACCAACGCCAGCCACTACCTGCTCGACGCCGAGGCCGGCTTCGAGATCTGGAAGGGCGGGCAGGGGCTGGCCACCAACAGCTTCTCCTTCACCGCCACGACCGGTTCCGCCAACTCCCCGTTGTCCCAGGGCAAACCCGCTTCCTCCTCCTCGGTCGAGAACTCGTCTTTCCCGGCGTCGAACGCCGTGGACGGCAACGCCTCGACCCGGTGGAGCAGCGCTTTCCAGGATGGGCAGTGGATCCAGGTGGACCTCGGCGCCGTGCGGCAGATCAACCAGGTGGTGCTGAACTGGGAGGCCGCCTACGCCCGGCAGTTCCGGATCCAGGTGTCCAACGATCCCAGTTTCGCCACGTCCACCGATCTGTACGCCACATCCGCCGGGACGGGCGGCGTCCAGACGCTGGCCGTGGCCGGCAGCGGCCGGTACGTCCGCCTGCTCGGCCAGACCCGGGCCACCCCGTACGGCATCTCGCTGTGGGAGTTCCAGGTCTTCGGCAGCTGAAGTTACGGTGATCGGGTGCGAGCAGTCGTGTACGAGTCGTTCGGCGGTCAGCCCCAGGTCCGGGATGTTCCCGATCCGCTCCCCAAGAGGGAGGGGGTGGTGATCGGGGTCCGGGCGACCGGGCTGTGCCGCAGCGACTGGCACGGTTGGCAGGGGCACGACTCCGACATCACCGAACTGCCCCACGTGCCGGGGCACGAGCTGGCCGGGGAGGTGCACGCGGTCGGCGGCGACGTCACCCAGTGGCGCGTCGGCGACCGCGTCACCGTGCCGTTCATCTGCGCCTGCGGGCGGTGCCCCTCGTGCGTCGCCGGGGACCAGCAGGTGTGCTCCCGGCAGACCCAGCCCGGCTTCACCCACTGGGGGTCGTTCGCCGAGTACGTCGCCATCGACCATGCCGACGTCAACCTCGTCGCCCTGCCCCCGGAGATGTCCTATTCGACGGCCGCGGCGCTGGGCTGCCGGTTCGCCACCGCGTTCCGATCCGTTGTGGCCCAAGGCCGTGTGCGCTCAGGCGAGTGGGTCGTCGTGCACGGCTGCGGCGGCGTCGGCCTGTCCGCCGTCATGATCGCCGCCGCCTGCGGCGCCCAGGTCGTCGCCGTCGACGTCAATCCCCGGGCCCTCGACCTGGCCAAGCAGTTCGGCGCCGCGCTGTGCCTGGAAGCGGTCCCAGACGTCGTTTCGCGGGTTGTCGAGGCCACCGGCGGCGGCGCCCACCTGTCCCTGGACGCCCTCGGCCACCCGGTGACGGCCGCCAACTCCGTGCTGTCCCTGCGCCGCCGCGGCCGCCACGTCCAGGTCGGGCTGCTGCCCGGCGGCGCCACTCCCCTGCCCATGGACCGGGTCATCGGCTGGGAGCTGGAGATCCTCGGCAGCCACGGCATGCCCGCCCACGCCTACGGTCCCATGCTGGACCTCGTCGCCACCGGCTCGCTGCGCCCCGACCTGCTGGTGGCCCGCACCATCGGCCTGCCCGAGGCCGCCGACGCCCTGGCCGAGATGGACCGCTCCACCGCCGCCGGCATGACCATGATCAAGCCCTGACGGCCCCCAAGATCAAGGGACCGATCCTCTCATTCAACGCCAGGAAGGGCCCCTTCATATCGCCCTGGGCGATATGAAGGGGCCCTTCCTGGCATAAGCGGGAGTGTTAGAGCTTGTACTCGCTGGCACCGCCTAGGGCGTGCAGCTTGTTCAGCTCCTCGGCGACCTTCTTCCACTCCCCGGCCCGGCGCGCGCCGTAGGCGTCGTCGGCGCCGGGCTTGGCGCCGAGCGGCAGGACGGGGTCGTTGATGCCGTGCTCGAGGCGGTAGACCAGCACGTTGTGGGCGGCATTGGCCCACGGCTCGGGGTTGGGCTTGGGCACGGAGCCGACGGCGCTGGTCAGCCACACCGGCAGGGGGTCGCCGGCGGCCATGGCGTCGTTGAGGCGCTGCTTGGCGACCACGCTGATGCGGGCCTTCGCGGCGGTGACCTGGTCCTTGTCGGGCCCGCCGCCGATGCCGACCTTCTCCAGCTTCTGCACGTCGGCCTCGACCGAGCGCTGGGCCGCCTCCACCGACGCCCATTTCGGCTTCACCTGTGTGGGCGTCATGTTGACGAAGCCGGTGCCGCCGAACCGCCGGCTCTGCGACTTGGACAGCTGGGTCTTCACCTCGCCGACCCGCTTGCGCAGCGCGTTGGCCTGCTCCAAGGTGAGCTGCCGGCGCTCGGCGTCGTGCGCCTGGGCCAGTGTCTTGACGGCGTCTGCGAGGTCCTCGGTCACTTCGTCCAGCCCGGGACGCACCCGGCCGCCGCGCTTGACCAGCGCCGCGAGTTGCTCCCTCAGTTCACCGATCTGCGCCTGGAGCTGGTCGATCGCCTGGGCCGGGTCGATCGTCTCGGTCACAGTCCCACCTCGCTAGCGCTCGGCGGGTCTGCGACCCAGGCCTCTGTGCTGAATGGTGCCCTCGCAAGCTCGGTCACGCCTCCTCCTCACCTCGATCCGATCTTGCCGGACATCACCGCGCCGTGGGGCGCGACTTGGCCGCCCGTTCGGGGGAAGCTGGCCGATGCGATGCTGTGCCCGTGAGCAGGGACGCGACCGGGCTGCGCCGGGGGTGGACGACCGGCGCGTGCGCGACGGCCGCGACCAAGGCCGCCTACACGGCGCTGCTCACCGGCTCGTTCCCCGATCCGGTGGAGATCACCCTGCCCAAGGGCCAGCGGCCGGCGTTCGCCCTCGCGGTGGAGTCCCTCGGCGACGGCTCCGCCACCGCCGGCATCGTCAAGGACGCCGGCGACGACCCCGACGTCACCCACGGGGCCCTGATCCGCTCCACCGTCCGGGCCGGCACGGCCGGCGCCGGCGTGGTGTTCCGGGCCGGGCCCGGCGTCGGCACCGTGACCAAGCCCGGGCTGCCGCTGGCCGTCGGCGAGCCGGCCATCAATCCCGTGCCCCGTCAGCTGATGCGGGACGTGGTGGCCGAGGTCGCCGCCGCGTTCGGCGGCGCCGGCGACGTCGTGGTCGAGATCTCCGTCGACAACGGCGAGGAGATCGCCCGCCAGACCTGGAACCCCCGGCTCGGCATTCTCGGCGGGCTGTCCATTCTCGGCACCACCGGCGTTGTCGTGCCGTACTCCTGCTCCGCGTGGATCGACAGCATCCGGCGGGGCATCGACGTCGCCCGGGCCGCCGGGCACCAGCATGTGGCCGGCTGCACCGGCAGCACCTCGGAACGGGTCGTCACCGAGATGTACGCCCTGCCCGAGGACGCCCTGCTCGACATGGGCGACTTCGTCGGGGCCATGCTCAAGCACCTGCGCCGTCATCCCGTGCCCCGCCTCACCATCGCCGGCGGCATAGGCAAGCTCGCCAAGTTCGCCGACGGGCACCTCGACCTGCACTCCGGCCGCTCCCAGGTCAACCACGCCCTGCTGGCCTCCCTGACCGCCTCGGCCGGCGGCTCCCCCGAGCTCGTCGACGCCGTCCGCACCGCCAACACCGCCCTCGGCGCTTTGCAGCTGTGCCAACGGGAAGGCCTCCCGCTCGCCGACCTCATCGCCGACCGCTGCCGCGCCACCGCCGACGACATCCTGCGCGGCGCCGACATAGCGGTGGACATCGTCGTCATCGACCGCGCCGGCACGGTCGTCGGCCGCAGCCCCTCGACACCGCCGCCCTGATTCTCACGGTCGGGGTCCACTCACCGGCGGCCGGCGAGCTGGCATGATCCGTCCCATGCCTGACTTCCGTGAGAAACCCGTGCTCGCCGGCGAATCCGTGGTGCTGCGCCCGGTCATCGCCGACGACGCGGTCGACATGCTGGAGGTGCTGGCCGACGGCGACGTGCTGCGGCTGACCGGATCGCACGGCACGCTGTCGCCGGACGACCTCGAACCGATGCGCGAGTGGTACGGCAGCCGCTCCGAGCACGAGGACCGGCTCGACCTGGCCGTGGTCGACCGCAGCACCGGCCAGTACGTCGGCGAGGTCGTGCTGAACGAGCTGGACGCCAACAACAACTCCTGCTCGTTCCGCATCGCGCTGGGGGCGCGGGGGCAGGACCGCGGGCTGGGCACCGAGGCCACCCGGCTCGTGCTCCGCTACGCCTTCGAACGCGTCGGGCTGCACCGGATCAGCCTCGAGGTCTACGCCTTCAACCCCCGCGCGCGGCGGGTGTACGAGAAGGTCGGCTTCCGACCGGAGGGCGTGCTCCGGGACGCCCTGCTGTGGGAGGGCGAGCGCTTCGACGCCCACGTGATGTCGATCCTCGCGCCGGAATGGGCCGAGCACCGCGGCAACCCGGAAGCGGCCTCGCAGGAGCCCTTCGAGGAAACCGCCTGAGCTGTCACTTCGCCGGCTGGAGGCCGAGCTGGTCGCGGAGGGTGGGGAGCGCGGCGGCCAGCGACGGGCCGTACCAGGTGAGCATGCGGCCGCTGACCAGGCGGACGCGGTCGGCGGGGAAGCACTCGGGGCCGTCGGTGCGGGTGAAGACGTAGGGCTCGTCGGGCAGCACGACGAGGTCGGCGCCGGCCGCGAGGAGCTGGTCGAGGTCCTGCTTGGGGTAGCGGTCGGGGTGGTCGGCGTAGACGTTGGCGACGCCGACGCGGGTGAGCAGGTCGGTGGTGAAGGTGCGGCTGCCGACGACCATCCAGGGATCCCGCCAGATGCAGACCAGCGCGGACGCCTCGGCGGCCGGGGAGACAGCGTCCAGCGAGCGGTGGGCCGCGGTGAGCCAGGGCGGAACGGGGCGGCGCAGGGCGACGGTGATCAGGCGGTCGAGCGAGGCCAGGGCGGTGTCGACGTCCTCGATGACGGTGACCCACACGGGCACGCCGGCCTGTTCGAGCCGCCGGACGTCGATCTCGCGGTTCTCCTCCTTGTTGACCACGACGAGGTCGGGCCGCAGCGCGGCGATGCGGCGGGTGTCGGGGTTCTTGGTGCCACGCACCCGTTCCACGTCGAGATCGGCCGGATGGGTGCACCAGTCGGTGGCGGCGACGAGCAGGTCGCGGTCGGTGTCGGCGACGGCCTCGGTGAGCGAGGGCACCAGCGACACGACGCGGCGCACCTCGTCGGGCAGCGTCACCTCCCGGCCAAGATCGTCACGTTCCGTGCGAGCCACCGGGTCAGGCTATCGTGCGGCGGTGGGCAGGCCAGGGCTCGTCAGGACAGTGCTCGTGTTGGGCGGCACCGGCGAGGCACGCCGGCTGGCGGAGACGCTGGCCGGCCGGCCTGACCTGCGCGTCGTCACCTCGCTGGCCGGCCGGGTGAGCAGCCCTCACCACCCGCCGGGCGAGGTCCGGATCGGCGGCTTCGACGGCGTCGAGGGCCTGACCGAGTGGCTGCGCGCCGAGGACGTGGACGCGGTGGTGGACGCCACGCACCCGTTCGCGGCGCGGATCACGGCGTCGGCGGCCGCCGCGACGTCGGCGCTTGGGCTGCCTTTGCTGGTGCTGCGCCGGCCCGGCTGGCGGGAGGCCGACGGCGACGACTGGCACTGGGTGGACTCGGTGGCCGACGCGGCGGCGCTGCTGCCGTCGGTCGGAACCAGGGCGCTGCTCACGGTCGGCCGCCAGGAACTGGCCCCGTTCACCCAGCTCGCCGGCATGTGGCTGCTGGCCCGGTCGATCGAGCAACCGAACGTGCCGGTCCGGGCAATCCTGGGCCGCGGCCCCTTCACCGTCGAGGCCGAGCTCGCGCTGCTCCGGGAGCACGCGATCGACGTGCTGGTCACCAAGGACAGCGGCGGCGACGACGCGAAACTGGTCGCCGTCCGCCGGCTCGGACTGCCGGTGGTGATCGTGCGACGACCTCCGTCACCTGCGGGTACCGTGGTGTCCACAGTGGATCAAGCCGCCAACTGGGTGATCTTGGGACACGCTACGGTTGAAACAGTCGGCACGGCGGGTGCTCATGCCCTACGCTTCGGGCTCGCGCGGCGAACGCAGTAAGCAGGGCGACTCCAAATTCCCTCAGCAACTGACTACGACCGTCTCAGCGTCCTCACAGGCGAGTCCGCGAACCTGGTCGTGTGCGGTGGGGTGCTTCCACCGCCGAGTTCGGGGAGGAGATCGCCGTGCAGCACGATCTCGACATCCGCTGGGACACCGCCAGCGAGCGCAACCTGCGCGCGGTCAACGCCGACGCCGTGGCCACCCGGCGCGACCCGGCCACCGGCGAGCTGGTGTTCGCCGTCGCCGACGGCATCGGCGACACCTCGCGCTCCGCCGAGGCCGCGCGCAAGGCCGTCACCGCCGCCGTGGCCACGCCCGTCGAGCAGGGCGCCATCCAGGCGATGCTCGCCGCCCAGCAGGCCCTGCTGTTCGACCAGGACGACTGCGTGCTGATCGTGGCCATGCCGTTCACCGACCGGGTCAGCGCCGGCTACCGCATCGCCTGGGTCGGCGACTGCCGCGCCTACCTGTGGGACGACCAGACGCTGCACCAGCTCACCTCGGACCAGACCGTCGCCGCGTACCTGCGGTCGCAGCTGCGGCCCACCACGCCGCGCATGGAGCACATCGTCACCAACACCGTGCGCACCACCTCCACCGACCAGATCGGCTGGACCCAGGTCCGCACCAACGGCTCGGGCCTGCTGCTGGCCACCGACGGCGTGCACAAGGTGGTGCCCACCATCGCCATGCACCGGGAGCTGACCACGGCCGCCCGGCCCGCGCAGGCCCTGGCCGACGCCGCCAGCGTGCTCGGCGGCCGGGACAACGCCAGCGCCGCGGTGATCGACTGGTCCGCGGCTCGCCGGGAGCCGCCACCGGTCCCCCGACAGGGCGCCGCGCCGCTGGTGCACCAGTAGCGCTCCCACCTCCATTCGGAAATCGCTGCGGCCCAGAATCGCTGCGGCCCAGAGTCGTTGCGGTACAGCGATTGAGAACTGCGATGTGGGCACTGCCGTGCTGGCCGGCGCGGGATCCCGACCCGGCCAGCACGTCGAAGCGTCGAGAGCTCCGTTACCGCACTGTCAGCGCCCCCACCAGAACGGGGCCCTTGGTCGGGTCGAGTTGGGACGCGGGCACGGTGTCGACGGCCTTGGGCGCCGTGGCCGGGTCAATGCGGCAGATGGGATCCGCGCCGTTGGGGGCGCAGACGCCGAACTGGTAGCCCTGGGGTATGGCGGCGAAGGAGCGGGCCTGGTCGGAGTTGAAGCCGTCCTGTCCGGTCAGCACGACGGAGAAGGTCCAGCCGGGACCAGGAACGCCGAACGCCGCCTTGGGTAAGGCCACGGTGATGGTCTTGGTGTCGACCGAGGCCACGGCGGCGCTGGGCGTGCCGACCTGGTGGCCGGCGGCGTCGAGCCAGGACGGCGAAGCGAAGCCCTGTAGCTCGATGCGTTGCGACCACGGGGAAACCTGTAAGTTGCGGGACGGGAACGGCGCGGCGGTCGAGGTCGGCCGGCCCGGGACGCCGACGTAGACGTCCAACAGCTGGGCGCCCATGGTGTTGCCGAAGGTCGGCACGAGGTTCCGCAGTGTGGTGCGGAGGTAGACGGTGTCGTCGAGGGTGACGACCTGGAACCGGGTGATGTCGAAGGAGCCGGGGACGAAGTCCGCGGCCGTGGGGTACTGGTAGGTGCCGGGGCCGTTGTCGTCGCCGGACGGGTCGGAGGCGTCGAGAATGCTGGCCCCGCCGACCAGATCGCCGGTGACGGTGGTGTGGGCGTAGCCGGTCCGGTTGCCGCCGGCGGAAACCCCGACGGTGATGGAGTTGGAGCCGAAGCCGATGGGCACACTGACGGTGTAGGCGCCGTCGGCGCCGGCGGTGGTGCTGACGGTGCCGGCCTTGCCGGCGGTGTCGGTAGCGACGGCCTGCACGCTGACGTCGGCGCCGGGCACGGTCTTGCCGGTCACCGAGGCGGTGCCGCCGCTAGCGGTGGCCGCGACGGTCACGTCAACTTTGCCGGGGGCGGCATGGGAGACGTAGCGGTCGGTGGTGATGGACGGGCGGTCGAGCACGCGGCCGGCCCGGAGGTCGGCGGCCAGCCGGAGCCGTTGGGCCTGGGCCCAGGTCAGCGGCGAGGCCGAGCCGGCGGCATGGCCGTTGGCGAAGCCGATGGACGCCGTGGTCGGATCCGTGCCGTACGGGGAGGCCGGCAGGTCCGGGCTCTCCCACGCCTGCTCGGGCACCAGCCCGACGCCGGAAGCGGAGCCGAACATGCTGTCCAGCAACGACTTCGCGGCCTTGCCGTCGCCGAGCGTGAGGGCGGACTCGGCGCGTTCGCCGGACAGCACGGGCCACAGGTGCCCGGTGCCGGTGTCGGTGGTCGGCCACGGCTGCCCCTGCCCGGTGCAGGTGCTCTGGCTGGGCTGGTAGCAGTCGCCGTAGCCGTCGGCGCTGCCGGCCACAGTGCCATTGGTGCCGTAACGGTAATAGCCGACGCCGGTGGCGGTCCGCACGGCGATCTGCTTGTCCAGCACGGCCAGCGAGGCGGCGAAGTCCTTGTCCTGCGGGGAGAGCTCACCCAGCCGGACCAGTTCCTGGAAGCCGCCGTCGACCACGGCTCGCTGGTCGGCGGTCGGTCCGCCGTTGCCGAGGCTGTAACTGACGGCCGAGTCGGGGTCGCCGTTCTTGGTCAGCCGCACGAAGTACGACGGACCGTAGGGCCCTGTGGTGGTGACGGTCCACGACTTCACGTTGCGCTGGAAGTCGTCGGCGGCGGCCCGGTAGATCCGGGCGTCGGCGTGGTCGCCGTGCTGGTCGGCGAGGACGCCAGCCGCGACCAGGCCGGCGATCTCGGCGGCGATGGTGGACGGCGAGTAGCCGGACTGCTCCTCCCACCGTTCGACGCCGAACGACGGGCCGTGCGAGAGCAGATAGTCGGCGGCCGGCTTGATGTGCTGGGTCCACAGGGAGTTGTCGGTCAGCCCGGTCAGCTGGGCCATCAGGATCGGGTACGAGGTCTCGTCGAGCTGGTCGCCGCCGGTGTCGGGGGCGATCTTGCCGTTGACCAGCGAGTTGCGTGGCAGCTCGCCGGTCGGCAGCTGCTGCTTGGTCAGCAGGAAGGTGGCGATGGCCCGGGCGGTGGACTTGTCGCCGGCGGCCAGGAAGCCGGTGAACGCCTCGTAGGCGTCGCGGGCGAACACCTCGCGGTAGGAGCCGAAGTAGGCGGGCTTGTCGGCCTTGACCGCCTGGCCCCACGGGCTGGCCAGGGAGGCGACGACCGCGCCGGGGAAGGTCTTGTCCTCGCTGGCTTTCAGCACGTTCGCGTCCAGCGGGAGGGTGCCGTGGACGAGAGTGTGGTCGTAGTCCCGCCAGCCTTCGCTGTAGTCGTCGCGCATGCGCCCGAACGAGGAACGGACCGACGTGCGAGCGGTGGCGACCGCCTGGTTCTGATCGCGGCCGAAGCCCAGCGCGAGCGTGAAGTCCCGAGCGGTCACGTCCTGGGTGGCGGTCACGTGGCCGTTCGGCGCGGAGGTGTAGCGGGTGATGCCGTGGGTGGCGTCCAGCTGGGTCAAGCCGTCGCTCGCGGTGCCGGCGTAGCCGACGGTCGACGTCTTCGCCGAGGTGCCGGCGAGCGCCATGAAGGTGGGCACGGCGTAGTCGCGGTTGGTGGCCTGGCTGACCGTGTCGGTGTCGGAGAGCACCGGCACGCCGTCGACCACCGAGGCGTTGTCGCCGCTGTTGCCGTTCACGTGCCCGTCCAGGCGGGCGTACACGCGCAGGTTCGGCGGCCCGTCGACGGTGGTGTGCATGACCACCGAGTCCCGGACGGGATCGGTGATGTAGGTGGTGGTCAGCCGATATCGGTGCTTGGCGCTGGTCGTCGTGACGGTGCAGACCATGCCGGTGTCGTCCGCGCGGACGGTGTAGCTGGTGTCCCGGGTCTGGAGGTCGGTGAACGTGCGGCCGTCGGTCACGACGTACTGCAGGGTGTCAATGTTGGTGTTGTCGATCGTGGGTTCATAGACGTCGGACAGCACACCGTTGGCGACGGTGTACCAGACCTTCGATCTGGTGTTGCGGGCCGTGCCCAGGCAGTCCTTCCGCGCCAGGTCGAAATACGCCGTGACCCCCGGTGCGCCCGGCGGCGCCGGGTCGGCGTGCGCCGGCAGCGGCGTTGCCAGCAGGGACGCCAGGATCACCGGCGTCAGCACTCGCAGCATGTTTTGTCCCTCGCCTTCGAGTCGGACATCGAACCGACCTTAGCGAGGGTTGAGCTTCAATTGGCACTGAAGTTATCGTGCCTTGAGAAGAGGATCCGGAGCCCGGGTCGCGGCGGTGTTGGCGGCCGCCGCGTCGGCGGCGTTTCCGCTGCTCGGGGCGCTGCCGAGGACGGCTACCACATATCGTTGGCCGCTGCCGACGAGTCCGGGTGGTGCGCAGAACCCGGTCGAACGAGATCTGAACCGCGGGCGGGGTCGGCGCGTATCGACTCCTGACGCCCCTGCTAAGGAGACACCGGCCAGTGAAGAACCCCTACAAGCACGTGCTCGGCGCGCTCGGCGTGACGTTGGCGGTCATCAGCCTCACCCCGGCCTCGGCACTGGCAGACCCGCCGACCACCGCCAGCGACGCGCTGGCGCAGCTGCACGACGCCAGCCAGAAGCAGGAATCGCTGGGCGAGCAGTACAACGCGGCGCAGCTGGCCTTCCAGGCCCGGCAGGCCGACGCCCAGAAGGCGCAGGCGGAGCTGGCCACCGACCAGGAGGCGGTGAAGCAGGCGCAGGCGGAGGAGGGCCGCTACCGCGGGGACGTGGACCGGTGGGTGTCGGCCACCACCGAGGGGGCGGACCTGAGCAGCATGTCGGCCCTGCTCACCGGGCAGTCGCCGAGCGACTTCCTGGACCGGGCCTGGATGCTGCAGGAGGTCAGCAAGTTCAACGGCGACGCCATGGACGGCCTGACCCGGTCGCTGGACAAGGCCAACGCGGCGAGCAAGCAGGCCCAGCAGGCCCAGCAGAAGGCCAACGACGCGGCGGCGCAGGCCAAACAGGTCGCCGACGGCTTACAGGCGCAGAAGACGGCGGCCACGCAGGCCCAGGTGGCCGCGCAGGCGGCGTACGACAAGCTGACCGGGGCGCAGAAGACGCAGCTCAAGTCGGACAAGGGCCTGCCGTTCGACACGAGCAACGTGCCGGCGGGCGCGGCCGGCATCGCGGTGAAGGCGGCGCTGGGCCAGGTCGGCACGCCCTACGTCTACGGCGGCAACACCCCGGGCTCGGCCCTGGACTGCTCGTCGCTGGTGCAGTACGCGTACCGGCAGGCTGGTGTCAGCCTGCCCCGCGTCACCACCGAGCAGGTCCTGGTCGGCCGGACCGTGGCGGAGGCCGACATGATCCCCGGCGACCTGCTGTTCTTCGGCACCGCCAGCAACGTGCACCACGTCGCGATGTACATCGGCAACGGCGAGATCGTGCACGCCCCTGACGTGGGCCAGGTCGTCAAGGTGGTGCCGATCAGCGGCGGCGGCAGCGACTACTACACGTCGAAGCGCATCGTCGGCTGACCCTCGAACCCGGCCGGTGCGTGTGTACCGCGCGACGCACGCGCCGGCCGTGATTGTCCGCCCGTTCCACCGGTTCCGGGCGGCCAAGTAGCCTCGACACGTGGCGATCCTGCTGTTCAATGACGCCCCGATCCGCACGGCGGAGCCCGGGGACGAGGACCTCGTGCTCGACGTGCTGGCGAACGCGGCGTCCTGGCTGCGTGAGCGGGGCATCGAGCAGTGGCCGGAGCGCTTCCCGCCGGAGTCGGTGGCGGACCAGATCGTCAAGGGCCAGGCGCTGTTGGTGGGCGACCCCGCGGTGGCGACGGTGGTGGTCACCGACAGCGATCCGGAGCTGTGGGGCGAGAACGCGGTGCCGGCCTACTACATCTCACGATTAGCCGTGACGCGGGAGGCGGCCGGCCGCCGGCTGGGCTACCGGATCCTGGACTGGGTGCAGGCGGCGGCGTTCGCGAAGGGCTGGCGGTACGTGCGGCTGGCGACGTCGAGGGACAACCCGGGGCTGCGCCGGTACTACGAGAAGGCCGGGTTTCTGCACGTCAGCGACCCCGAAGAGGCCCGCTGGCCGACCAGCCTCTACGAGCGCTACCGCTGATTCGCCACATGCGCGCTCTTCGCTTGCGCTCTGATGCCACATAGGAAGCGCATGTGGCGAAATAGGGTGGCGGCCATGGCGACATGGGAGGACGTGCGGCGGATCGCGCTGGCGCTGCCGGAGACGGGCGAGAAGCTGTCCTGGGGCACGCCGCAGTGGCATGTGAAGGGCAAGGGCTTCGTCTGGGACCGCCCGCTGCGCAAGTCGGACCTGGCGGCGCTGGGTGTGGCGGAGCAGGAGGGCCCGGTGCTGGGCGTCCGGGTCGCCGACGAGGGCGTCAAGCAGGCCCTGGTCGCCGACGACCCGGCGGTCTACTTCACCACCCCGCACTTCGACGGCTATCCGGCGGTTCTGGTGCGGCTGGACCGGATCGGGCTGCCGGAGCTGGAAGAAGTGATCACCGAAGCGTGGCTGCTGAAGGCTCCGCGGAAACTGGCGCAGTCGTACCTGGACGGCCGCTGAGGTGCACGAGGTGCCGAGTTAGCGCCACCAGTGCGACGAAGGCGACAAACGCCGCGACCGCGATCCAGCCGAACAGGTCGTAGGCCTGCACGCCCAGCCACGAGCCGAGGGTGCCGCCGAGGAACGAGCACGTCATGTAGGCGGTGTTGAGCCGGCCTCGGGCCTCGGCCTTGAGGGCGAAGATCCGGGACTGGTTGGCGACCTGCCCGCACTGCACGGCGAGGTCCACCAGCACCAGGCCGCCGACCAGGAACACCAGGCCGGTGACGCCGCCGAGCAGGCCGAACGCGAGGACCACGGCGGACGCGATGGCCCCCAGGATGGAGATCGTGTTGACCGGGTCCGGTCCCTTGCGGTCGATCCACCGCCCGGCGACCGGCGTGACGAACACACTGACCGCGCCGGCCAGCCCGATCAGGCCGACGGTCTCCGCGCCGAGCCCGTAGCGGGGACTGCTGATCAGCAGCGCCAGGCAGGTCCACGCCGCGCTGAAGCCGCCGAACAGCAGCGCCTGGTACAGGGCGGACCGGCGCAGTTCGGGTTCGCGGCGCAGCAGCCGCAGCGATTCCGCCAGCAGTGACGGGTAGTTGTGCTTGGCCGCCGGCGTGGTGTGCGGGGCGGTCACCGCGAGCACGGCCCCGAGCAGCAGGATGATCACGGCCGCGACGATGTACGGAGCCCGCCAGCCCAACCACTCGCCGAGGGTGCCGCCGAAGGTGCGGGCCAGCAGAATGCCGCCGAGCAGCCCGCCCAGCAGGGTCCCGACGGCCGCGCCGCGGCGGTTGTCCGGGACCAGGCCGGCGACCATCGGCATGATGATCTGCGGCACCACCGTGAACACGCCGGCCAGGCTGCCGGCGACCAGCAGCACGACCAGGTTCGGGGCCGCGGCCGCGACCAGCAGGCAGGCGCCGGTGAGCGCCATCAGGGCCACGATCAGCGGCCGGTTGCGCAGCCGGTCCCCCAGCGGGACCAGCAGGAAGATGCCGACCGCGTAGCCGAGCTGGGCGCCGGTGGCGGTCTGCGCCGCGGCGCTGGGCGACACGTGCAGGTCGGCGGCGATCAGCGGGCTGATCGCCTGTGGGAAGTAGATCGCCGCCACACAGACCGCGCAGGCCAGCGCGAGCAGCGGAAGCATCCAGCGGTTCTGCACGGCTCCCCTTTCAGAACGAACTAGATGGTTCGATCCTAGCCCACGAGGTCCGTCGAACGAACCAGTTCGGTAAATTGGGAACGTGGGCTACGACTCGAAGGCGACCAAGGAGCGGATCCTGGCCGCGGCGACCACGGAGTTCGCCGAGCACGGCGTGGCGGGCGCCCGGGTCGACCGGATCGCGGTGGCGGCGGAGGCCAACAAGCGGGCCATCTACGACTACTTCGGCGACAAGAAGGCGCTGTTCGCGGCCGTGCTGGAGCGCATGCTGTCCCGCTGCGCCGACGCCGTGCCGGTGGAACCCGACCTCGCCGCCTACGCCCGCAAGCTGTTCGACTACCACGCGGCCAACCCGGAGGCGCTGCGCCTGCTGATGTGGGAGGCGCTGGAGATGGGCAGCCGTGGCGAGGTGCCGGCGGAGGAGACGCGCACGGTCGAGTACCAGAAGCGGGTCGCCGCGATCACCCCGCAGGTGCCGGACGCCGCGATGATCTACTTCTTCACGCTGGGCCTGGTGAACTGGGGCAGGGCCATGCCGCAGCTGCGCCGGATGGTGCTCGGCGCGGACTTCCCGCAGGACAAGCTGATCGAGGCGACCGTGGCGGCGGTCAAGACCCTGACGGCACGATGATCTGCCGCACGGCCTCGCCGCCGGCCAGCTGGTCGAAGCCCTCGTTGACCTGGTCCAGGCGCAGCCGGCCGGACACCAGCTCCGGCACCGGCAGCAGGCCGGCCTGGTAGAGCCGCACGAAACGGGGAATGTCCCGGCGCGGCACGCTGGAGCCCAGGTAGCTGCCCTTCAGCGTGCGCTCCTCGGCGACCAGGCTCAGCGCCGGCAGCACCAGCTGGCGGTCCGGGTGCGGCAGGCCGACCGTCACGGTCGTGCCGCCGACGCGAGTCGCGTGGTAGGCCTGCGCCAGCACGTGCTCGCTGCCGGTGGTGTCGATGACCTTGTCCGCGCCGCCGTGCGTGAGGTCCCGAACCTCTGCGACGACGTCCTCGCCGCCCATGAGGGCGTGACTTGCTCCCAACCGCGCAGCCAAGTCCAGTTTTCCTTGCACGATGTCGACCGCCACGATCTGGCCCGCGCCCGCCGCCCGAGCCGCCAACAACGCCGCCAGACCGACACCACCGAGGCCGAACACCGCGACCGTCTCCCCCGGCTTCACCTCGGCGCTGTGGAACGCCGCGCCCGCACCGGTCAGCACCGCGCAGCCGAACAGCGCCGCCAGCTCCAGCGGCAACGACGGGTCCACCCGGACCGCGGACTTGCTAGACACGACCGCGTACTCCGCGAACGCCGACACCCCAAGGTGGTGGTGCTCCCCGCCGCGCCAGCGCCGCTCCCCCGACAGCAGCGTGCCGGCGCGGTTCGCCACCGCCCCCGGCTCGCACAGCGCCGGCCGCCCGGCCAGGCACATCCGGCACGAACCACAGGCCGGCACGAACGCCAGCACCACGTGGTCGCCGACCGCGAACTCAGCGTCCGGGCCGACCTCCACCACCTCGCCCGCCGCCTCGTGCCCCAGCACCATCGGCAACGGCCTCGGCCGGGACCCGTTGATCACCGACAGGTCGGAGTGGCACAGCCCGGCCGCCCCGATCCGGACCAGGATCTCCCCGCGCCCCGGCGGATCCAGCTCCAGCTCGGTCACCTGCAACGGCCTCGACTCGGCGTACGGCCGCTCGACGCCGGAAGCCACCAGCACCGCCGCGTTCACCTTCATCGGACCTCCAACTTCGCCAGCTCGTCCCGCATCGTTCCGGCGATGGGCACCGGCCGGCGGGTCTCCCGGTCCACGAACACGTGCGTGAAGGTCCCCTCGGCCACCAGGGTGCGGCGGTCGCTGCGGTACAGCCCCGTCTCGTAGCGGACGCTGCTGGTGCCCAGGTGGCCGACGCGCAGGCCGACCGAGATGACCTCGGGGAAGGACACGGAGGCCTTGTACGAGCAACGCGACTCGACGCAGAGGCCGATCGGGCCGTCCCCGTCCAGCTCGAGGCCGGCGCGCTCGATCAGCCAGGTGTTGATCACGGTGTCCATCACCGAGTAGTGCACCGCGTTGTTCACGTGCCCGTAGTGGTCGTTGTCCTTCCACCTGGTCGGCACGTCCTGCCAGTACCCGTACTCGGTCATGCCCTCCATCTAACCGGATAGCACGTCCAGGGCGATCCGGCGCAGCTCGACCCGGTCCAGGCCGGCGTAGTCGGCCACGGCCCGCTCGTACGCGGCCTTGTCGGCGTCCATGGCCAGCCGCCTGATCTGGTCGATGCCCACGAACGTCTTGGTGTAGCGCCACTTCTCGGCGATGGCGACGAGCCGGGCAGCCCGGGCCGGGGTCCGTTCGGCGTCGGTCGCCGCGACGGCCAGCACAACCGCGCCCAGCACCGGGTACCCCCCGATCGACAGCGGCGACGCCGACGGCGGGTCCGCCAGTATCGCCGTCAGCCGCTCGGTCTGTCCGCGCGTGATGGACACGACCTCGGCCCGCCGGCCGTGCACCGCGTGCGCGATGACCGCGGCGGCCTCGTTCTCCAGCGCCCACGCCTCGAAGCCCGGCAGGTTCTGCCGCACGAGCTCCGGGTCGGCCAGCCGAGCGATGGCCTCCCGCCACAGGGCCAGACCGCCGTCGATGTCGCCGCGTGTCAGCTGGATCGTCGCCCGCATGCCGAGGTCGGGCGACAGGGCGTCGGGATCGCCGTAATCCGGCGCGACATCGTCGAGCCAGCGCTCGGCCCCGTCGGCGTCGCCGAGTTGCAGGCAGGCGAGCACAGCACCCCAGCGGATCCCGGACGCCGTCGGCCAGCCGGGCTGGTCGCCGACCAGCACCAGCGCGGCGCGAACCTGGGTGAGCGCCTCTTCGGGGCGACCGGCCTGGAGACACAGCTCGGCGTAGCGGGAATGCGACATGACCCGCATCCATGTTGGCGGCCCCTGCGCGAACGACGCCAGGGCACGCTGCACCGCCAGCAGCGCGTTGTCGGTGTCGCCCATGTTCTCGCACAGGTAGCTCGTGAGGATGTTGGCGACGGCCGCCAGCACCGGTTCATCGCTCTCGCACAGCGCCGGGTACCGCTCGATCGGCGTGACGAGCAGCGTGGCCATTGCCCGAAGCAGCGTGGTCGGCGGCACTGGGGGCAGCCGACCCAGCACCACGAGTGCCCGCATCGCCTTCGGTCCCTGCGCGGCGATGGTCGTCGCGGCGCAGATCGTGGCCAGCGTGCGGGTCGCCTCCAGCGTCTCGTCGTCCGGTCGGTGGTGCGAGAGCAGCCAGGAGGTGGACGCGTCGAGCCACAGCAGCCGCACGTACCGGTTCTCGACCGCCCACAGATTGGCCAGCGCGACGGCGATCGCGACCATGGTGCGGCTGTCGCCGCGGTCGAGCGCGTGTCGTAGCGCCTGGACCAGGTTCTCCTGTTCACCGCGGATCAGCTCGATGGTCGGCATCGGGTTCGGTTCGAACACGCGCTCGTGGTTGGCCAGGCCGAATTCCGCCGCCCAGGACAGGAACCCGTCGATCGCGCGGTCCGGCTCGGCGCGGCGGGCGGCGGCGAACTCGCGGACCGTCTCCAGCATCAGGAACCGGCTGCCCCAGCGCGTGTCCACGACCTTGAGCAGCGACTGCTCGACCAGCTCCGTGAGCTCGTCGTCGACGAGATGTCGTGCGGCGTCGGCGGTGAAGCCGCCGGGGAACACCGACAGCGCGGCCAGCGCCTCACGGCCGCCGTCGTCGAGCAGGTTCCAACTCCAGTCCACGACCGCGCGCAGTGTGCGGTGCCGCTGCGGTGAGTCTCGAGAACCGCCGCGCAGCAAGGAAAACCGGTCGCCGAGGCGGCCGGCGACTTCCCGTACGGACATCGCGCGGACCCGGGCGGCGGCGAGCTCGACGGCCAGCGGCAGGCCGTCCAGGCGCCGGCACAGGTCGGTGACGGTGTCGGCGGGCAGCTCGACGCCCGGCCGCGCAGCCCGGGCGCGTTGCCGGAACAGCTCGACGGTGACCGGCAGCGTCAGCTCGGGCAGCATGTGCACCGACTCCGAGGACAGCCCCAGCGGGACCCGGCTCGTGGTGAGGATCCGCAGCTCACGAGTCATCGCGACGAGCACACGGACCAGCTCGGCGACGCCGTGCACGACGTGCTCGCAGTTGTCCAGCACGAGCAGCGCCGGGCCGGAGCCGAGCGCGGCGGCGACGCCGGTGACTTCGTTGCCGACGCGGATCGGCCGGGCGTCGTCGCCGATGGTCCGCGCCACCTCCGCGGCCACGTCGTCGTCCGCGGTGACGCCGGCGAGGGCGACGAAGTGCACGAGCCGCTGCTCCGCCTCGCGGGCGACGACGTTGGCCAGGCGGGTCTTGCCGAGGCCGCCGGGGCCGACGATGGAGACCACCCGGGCAGATCGCAACATTTCCCGCACGGCAACGATGTCGTCGTCTCGACCGAGCAGCTCGTTCGGCTCGTGGGCGACGCCATGCCGCCTCGGCGGCACCTGGCCCTGGAGCAGTTCCCGTTGCAGGGACTGGAGTTCCGGGCCCGGTTCGGTGCCGAGCCGGTCCCGGATCGAGCGCCGGTACGCGTCGTAGCGGACAAGCGCCGCCGTGGGGCCGGCCGTCGCCGCCTCGGACCGGAGCAGCGCGAGCAGAACCTCTTCGTCACTGTCGACGTTCTTGAACGCGGCGACCGCGTCGTGGTGCCGACCAAGCCGGGACAACGCCAACGCCCGGGCCCGTCGCAGCTCTCGGCACGTCCACGCCCGATCGGCCCGCAACACCGACAGCGGGTCATCCCCGTCGGCCGCAGGGCCGCCTTCCCATAGCGCCAAGCCCTTCTCGGCCGCCTCCAGCACCGTCGTCGCGTCGGCCGACCGGGCGTCACGGACGTGCAGCAGCACCGCCGCGGCATCCACCTGCTCCTCGGCCAGAGTGAGCCGGTAGCCGGTGGCGGTGTTGGCGATGAGGTCGGCACCCAGCTGCGCGCGGGCCCGGGAGACCAGGATCTGCAAGGCCTTCGTCGGGTTCTCCGGCCGCGTCTCCGGCCACAGGCCGTCCACCAGCGCCGCCACGCCGCAGCCGGTGCGCAGGCTGCCGGCCAGCAGCGCCAGCAGGCCGCGCAGCCGTGGCCCGGTGATCTCCTGGCCACGGCAGCACGCCCGCGACAGCAGGGCCAGCTCGGTGGTCACGTCTTCAGGTTAAGGGTTCGAGCTCAGACGCCCTGGGGGAACGTGAACACGCGATCCGGATCATAGTTCTGGGCGACCGCTTCAAGCCTGGGCAGGCTGTCGCCGTAGTAGGCCCGTCGCCAGTCCGGCAGCTCGGGGTCGATGTAGTTGACGAAACCGTTGACGCCGAACCATTCCCCGAGCCGTTCTCGCACCGGCGCGAGCTCCCGGCGAGCCTGGTCGATGCTGGCGGCCCGGTTCGTCACCTGGATGCTGGCGATCGCGTCCCGGTGCGGGAAGGCGCCGTCGCCGCGGGCGATCGCGCCGCCGAAACTGTCGACGAGGCAGTACATCTGGGGTCCGCTGGTGACCAGCTCGGCCATCGCCTGGGGATCCAGCGGGCCGGTGAGCATGCGGGACACCGAAGCGAAGGCGGCCCGCTCCTCGTTGCCGCTGGCGAAATACCGCATGGTGTCAAGGAAGTCGAGCTCGCGCAACACGCGTTCGCGCGGACGCGCCCCGATGCGGCGGGCCAGGTCGTCGATGTTGCTGGTGTCCGTGCCGACGAGGCAGCCGCCGACCTGGGCAACGCCGTCCAAAGTGCCCAGGCGGCACTGCGACCACATCTCCTCGGGCACGTCCGCCTGCCACGACTGCCAGCCGTCGAGGATCGCCGCCTGCGCGTCGGTGGCGTAGTCCAGCCACCACACCGTGAGCGGCTCGGCCGGGATCGTGCGGAACGTGAACGACGTGACGACACCGAAGTTGCCGCCGCCACCGCCCCGCAGCGCCCAGAACAGCTCCGGCTCCTCGGTGTCGGACACGGTGCGGAGAACGCCGTCGGCGGTGACAACGGTGGCCGCGACGAGTTGGTCGCTGGCCAGGCCGCACTTGCGGCCCAGGGCACCGATGCCGCCGCCCAGGGTCAGGCCGGCGACGCCGACGGTCGGGCAGGTGCCGGCCGACAGCATCCGTCCCGCTCGCCCGACCGCCTCGAACAGGCCGGCCAACAGCGCGCCGCCGCCGACCACCGCCGTGCCGTCCGGGCGCACCTCGACCGAATTCAGCCGGGCGACGTCGATGATCAGGCCGCCGTCCGGCGTGGAGTAGCCGGCGTAGCTGTGGCCGCCGCTGCGCGCGGCGACCGGAATCCCTTGTGTGGCGGCGAATTCCACGCAGCGCTGGACGTCGGCGGCGGATTCGCACAGCGCGATCGCCGCCGGGCGGCGATGGTCGTACATGGTGAGGAAGGCGAGCTTGGCCCGCACGTAGTCGGCGTCCGCCGGGAGCAACAGCCGCCCGGCGAGCGTGCGAGCCAAGTCGTCCATCCGGCCACGCTACTTGCGGCGGAACGACACGCCCAAGTCCTTTCGCAGGTACACCTCGATGAACACCCGCAGGTACGGGTCCTCGCCCATCGTCGTGAACACGTCCACCAGACGCTGGTCGACGGCCTCGGTGAGCACCATGATCCGCCACAGGTTGAGCGGCCGGTCCTCGGCGCCGGCCACCGAGTGCTCCACGTGGAAGATCGGCTGGTCGGTGGTCGCCCTGACGCCGTCGAACTCGCTGTCGCCGACAAAGAACGCCCGCTGGTGGCGGTGGTCGAGGCGGACGTGCTCGATGATCGTGCCGAACCGGTCCCGGTCCCCCCACAGCCGCTGGTCCGACACCCGGGTGAAGTCCTCCAGCTCCTCGTGCCGGGTGCTCGGGAACTTGGTGGCGCTGCCCGGCGCGACGACCGTCGGGATGTAGATGTCGGGCGCGGCCGCCTTGCGCACCTCCATGTCCCACAACATGGTGCGGGTGAAGGTCAGGTCGCGGTCCAGCTCGTAGCGGTCGGCGAGAACCTGGTTGACGTCCACCGCCGGCAGGTCGACCGCGGTGACTCCGGGCGTGCGCCAGGCTTCGTCCAGAATCTTCTCGTGATCCATGTCAGGCCAGCCTCCTCAACTCTCGTAGTCAATATTAGTGACTATCAGCCGCATTGACCAACCCGGGGTGGCTAGGATCACCCGTATGGCACTTCCCGAGGCTCTGCTCGACCTGCTGCGCAAGCCCAGCCCCTGCTTCGTCGCCACCGTCAACGCCGACGGCTCGCCGCAGCTCACCCAGACCTGGGTGGACACCGACGGCGAGCACGTGCTGGTGAACACGGTGGAAGGCTTCCAGAAGGTCCGGAACATGCGGCGGGACCCGCGGGTGTCGCTCAACGTCGCCGACCCCGACAACCCGTTCCGCTACTTCCGGATCCGCGGCCGGGTCGTCGACATCAGCGCCGACGGCGGCGCCGAGCACATCGACGTGCTGGCCAAGCGCTACACCGGCGCGCCCTACGCGTGGTACGGCGGCAGGGAGCAGGTGCGGCTCATCGTCACCATCGAGGCCGAGCACGTCAGCGGCATGGGCTGAGCTCTGGTAGGCAGGACACCGTGGATCCGGTTCGGGCGCTGGAGCAGGTCGCGTTCGAACTGGAGCGCGCCGGCGAGCCCGGCTACCGGGTGCGGGCCTTCCGCAAGGCCGCCCAGGTCGTCGCCGCCGTGCCGGCCGACACGCTGGCGCACATGGTCCGCATGGGCACCCTGACCAGGCTGCCCGGCATCGGCAAGTCCACCGCCGCCGTCATCGAGGACGCCCTGCGCGACCGGCCCGTCGAGTACCTCGACAAGATCCACCAGCCCGACCTCTCCGGCGGCTCCGGGCTGCGGGCACTGCTGCGCGGCGACTGCCACACCCATTCCGACTGGTCCGACGGCGGCAGTCCGCCCGACGTCATGGCCCGGGCCGCCCGGGACCTCGGTCACGACTGGATCGCCCTCACCGACCATTCGCCGCGCCTGACCGTCGCCAACGGCCTCTCCGCCGACCGCCTGCACCGTCAACTCGACCTCGTCGCCGCCCTGAACGCCGAGCTCGCCCCGTTCCGGATCCTCACCGGCATCGAGGTCGACATCAACCTCGACGGCTCGCTCGACCAGTCCCCCGAACTGCTGGACCGCCTCGACGTCGTCGTCGCCAGCGTCCACTCCAAGCTCCGCATGCCCGCCGCCGAGATGACCCCTCGCATGCTCGCCGCCGTCGCCCATCCCCGGGTCACCGTCCTCGGCCACTGCACCGGCCGCCTCGTCACCGGCCGCGGCCGCCCCGAGTCGGAGTTCGACGCCGAAGCCGTCTTCACCGCCTGCCGCGACAACGGCGTCGCCGTCGAGATCAACTCCCGCCCCGAACGCCTCGACCCACCCCGCCGCCTCCTGCGGCTGGCCGTCGAACTCGGCTGCCACTTCGCCATCGACACCGACGCCCACACCCCCGGCCAGCTTACCTGGCAACCCCTCGGCTGCGCCCGCGCGGAGGAATGCGGGGTAACGGCGGACCGGGTCATCAACACCCGGTCGGCGGAGAAGCTCCTGGAGTGGTCGAAGGGGCGCTCGGCGTGAACCCAGCGCCCCTTTCCGCGTAACCCTGGGACGCTATTTGTCGAGGAACGGCAGCAGGTGTCCGAGCAGGATCTCGGGAGCCTCCTCGGCGACCCAGTGTCCGCCCGGAATCACCGCACCGGTCACGTCATCGGCGTACTTCTGCGCCTGCTCGGGCACGAGTTCGCCGAGCGCGCCCTCGGCGCCCACGGCCAACACCGGCATGGTCAGCGCCGTGCCGCGGTTGCGGATCGTGTCCTGGATGTCACGAGGGAACGTCCTGAAGTAGTCGTAGGACGCGCGCAGGTAGCCAGGACGTCGCAGCGACTGCGCGTATTCGGCGAGCGCCTGATCGTCCACTCCGCCCTTCACCAGTTCCATCCAGCCGATGAAACCTGCGATCCAGATGTCCTCACGTCCGGCGACGATCTTCTCCTGAAGCCCGTTGTCGAGCGTGAAGAAGCCGAAGTTCCACAGGCCCGGTCCGGCCTCGGTCAGCGCGGGCAACTCGTAGGCCGTCTCGTCGACCTGCGGGGCCTCCAGCAGCGCCAGGCGCCGCGTTGAGCTTCGATGAGCGGCCGCGTAGGCGTAGGCGACCATGGTCCCGATGTCGTGTCCGACGACGTTGACCTGTTCGTCGAGCCCGAGCGCGACCAGCAGCTGGTGCACATCCTCGGCGAGGGTGGCCTTGTCGTATCCGCTCGCGGGAGCGTCCGAGCCGCCGGAACCGCGGAGATCGGGCGCGATCACGGTGTACCGCTCCGCGAGCGCCGGCATGATCTTCCGCCACGAGTACCAGGTCTGCGGATATCCGTGAATCAGGACAACCGCGGGTCCGGCGCCGCCTATGGCATAGTTGACCGTGATTCCATTGACCTGAATCGTCTTCTCGACGAACCCGCCAGGAACCTTCGACGCGGTGAGCAGCGGCATTGCTTCCCCTTAGGTGACCGTTCGGCGCGTTCGCCGTGCGGAGAGCCTAAGCCGCCGGACGGTCACCACATCAGTGGCGGAACCGGCAGGAAAGGTGGCGATTCCGACACGCTAACAGCGAATCCAGCCGGAGAAGTAGCCGTAGTTCTCCAGGGCGTTCGAGACGAAGGAGGTGGAGGCGCCGGCGCCGCGGGCGTCCTTGAGGCCGCCGGTGCCGGAGATGACGCGCCACTGGCCGCCGCCGTCCTGGGTGCCCTGGTGGAACGTGCCCTGTTGGGTCCAGGTCATGGAGCCGGGGCGGTGGCCGCAGTCGCGGACAGTGCCGGTGAGGGTCTCGGTGCCGGTGAAGGCGTACCAGCCGGCCTCGGCCTGGGGATAGAGGCAGTAGTCGTAGGTGGTGGTGCCGACCCATTCGTCGCCGGGCTCGGTGCCGAAGGTGGCGGCGCCGTGAATGGGCATGCCGCCGGTGTCACAGGTGATGGGCGACGGGACGACCTCGGTGCCAGGGTCGTAGAAGTGCGACAGGGTCTTCCGGGTGCCGGCGTCGGCGGACGCCGAGGTGGCCAAGGCCAGCCCCGAAACAAGAATGGCCACGCCGAGCAGCCTTGACCACCGGCAACGTCGGTGTCGCATGGTTCTCCCCACCGTGGGCGAATTCGACGAAACCCAGCAGTACCACAAAAATCCGACCGGGCTCACTCGCGCTTCAGGGTGAATCAGACGGGGATGAGCCGCGAGACCAGGACGCCGAGCTGGCGGGCGTTGCGGCATTCGTGCATCTCGACGACCTGGGCGTAGTCGTGGGCGGCGGAGTCGTCGGTGTTCCACAGGTCGCGGCGTTCGGGGTTGAGCCAGAAGGCGCGGCGGGCGGGGGCGAGGATGTGGGCGAGGACGGCGAGCCGGGGGTCGCCGTTGTTGTTGCGGGCGTCGCCGAGGATCACGACAGAGGTCTTGGGGCCGATGACGTCCGGGTAGCGGTCGGCGAACTCGTCGATCGAGCGGCCGTAGTCGGAATGGCCGTCCCACCGGATGATGGAGGCCTCGCTGAGGATCCGAGCGCCGAGGGCGGCGGGGTCGGCCACGCCGTTGGTGACGAGGTGGGTGACCTCGTCCATGCCGTCGACGAAGGCGAAGACGCGGACCTTGGAGAACTGGTCCCGCAATGCCTGCACGAGAAGCATGGTGAAGTTGGCGAAGGACGCCACTGAGCCGGACATGTCGCACAGCAGCACGATCTCGGGCCGGCCGGGGCGGTGACGGCGGAAGACGGGGGTCATGGGGACGCCGCCGGTGGACAGGGAGCGGCGGAGGGTGCGGCGCAGGTCGATCTGGCCCCGGGCGGCGCGGCGACGGCGGGCGGCCAGGCGAGTGGCGAGCTTGCGGGCCAAGGGCTGGACCATGCGGCGCATCTCGGCGACCTGGGTCCGGCCGGCCTGAAGGAAGTCCAGCTGGTCGGGAGTGGGCGGAACGGCGGTGCGGGCCAAGCGTTCCCGGCCCCGGAGCTCCGCCACGCGGCGAAGGGCCTCGCCCCTGACGAGTTCACGGAAGCGTTCGATGCGGCGGCGGACCTCGTCCCGGTCGAGCCGCTCGGTGAAGCCGGCCTGGGCCTGCATGGCGGCCAGGATCCGAACGAGCAGGGTCTGCGGCTGCACCCGGTCCAGGGTCTGGTGCGCGGAATAGCCGCTGGAGCCGGAACCGCCCTGCCCGTACTGCCCGAACGCGTCGACGGCGAGCCCGGCCAGTTGCAGCAGCTGCTCCTCGTCGTCGAAGGCCAGGGCGGCGACGAGACGGTCGTTGAGCTCGTCCAGGGTGGGCTGCTCGTGCCGGGCCTGCTCGGGAATGCCGACGCCCAAAGGGAAAAACAGGTCGAAGGTGGAGTCGAAGACGGCCCGCTGACCGTCCCGCCGGATCAGGCAGGCGGCCAGGCCCTCGCGGGTGCGCTCGCGGTCGTCGAAGCCGAGCACCTCCAGCGCGGCGGCGGCGTCGATGGTCTCCCCCGGCCCGGCCTGGATTCCCTTGGCCCGCAAGGCCTGCACGAACTCGGTGAGACGGTCCGAGACACTCACAGCTTGTCCAGCTCCAGCCGCTGGCCGGCCTTCACCATGTCCTCCTGGTGCTTGAGGATCACCCCGAGGCTGTCCCGCACGAGCTCCTCGTTCAGCGACTCCGCGCCGAGCTCCAACAGGGTCCGGGCCCAGTCGATGGTCTCGGCCACCGACGGCGACTTGCGCAGCTCCATGGCCCGCAGGGCGTTGATGACCCGGACGATGGAGGTGGCCAGCGTCTCGTCGATGCCGGGCACCCGGGCCAGCACGATCCGCTTCTCCAGGTCCTCGTCGGGGAAGTCGATGTGCAGGAACAGGCAGCGCCGCCGCAGCGCCTCGGACAGCTCCCGGGTGGCGTTGGAGGTGAGCACGGCGAACGGCCGCTGGGTGGCGGTGATGGTGCCGAGTTCGGGCACGGTGACCTGGAAGTCGCCGAGCACCTCCAGCAGTAGCCCCTCCACCTCGACGTCGGCCTTGTCGGTCTCGTCGATCAGCAGCACGGTCGGCTCGTCGCCGCGGATGGCGGTCAGCAGCGGCCTAGCCAGCAGGAACTCCTCGCTGAAGATGTCGGTGCGGGCCTGGTCCCAGGTCTCGTCGCGGCCGGCGGTGATGCGCAGCAGCTGCTTGGCGTGGTTCCACTCGTACAGGGCCCGCGACTCGTCGACTCCCTCGTAGCACTGCAACCGCACCAGCCGCGAGCCGGTGACCTGGGCGACGGCCTTGGCCAGCTCGGTCTTGCCGACGCCGGCCGGCCCCTCGACCAGCAGCGGCTTGCCGAGCCGGTCGGCCAGGAACACGGTCGTGGCGACCGCGTTCGACGCCAGGTAGCCGGCGTCGGCCAGCCGCGCGGCCACCTCGTCGACGGACGTGAAGAACCCGGTCACCGTATCCCCTTACTTGGAAGTCCCTCCGGTAGGTGAACTTAGCTGCTCCAGCTCCTCGTCGACACGGGCCTGGTGCTCGGCGAGGTCGGTCCGGGCCCGGCTGGGCCGCCAGCGGCCGACCATCACGAAGATCAGCGGCAGGAACACGGCCTCGCCGCCGACGCACACCCACCACCAGTTCTGCCACTGGCCGGGCGTCTGCGCGGCGGCCGCCTGCACCTCGGCGGCGTGCGCCTGGAGGAACGCCAGGTCCTCCTTCGGCACGGCCGCCGCGGCCCGCAGCCGTTGCAGCGCGGTGGCCTGATCCACCTTCTGGGCCTGGATGATCTCGGCGACGGCCTTGGCCCCGGCCTCGGGATCGGCCGGGTTGCGCCCCAAGGCGCTGAGGGTCGCCGGGTCGACCACGCCGATCGTCTTGATCTCGGCGTCGTACTTGGCGGCGATGGTCGAGACCTCGGCGCCGTACTGCACGAGCGGCGTCATGGACGTGACGACGAACGGCAGAGCGAAGATCGACAGGGCCACGCAGGCCCGGACGATCCAGCCCCACACGGCCAGGCCGGTGGCGGTCAGCGCCGGGTTGATGCGCTCGACGGTCTCGGTGAAGCTGGCCATCCACGGCGCGTAGGCCACGGCCATGAACAGCGCCAGCGCGCTGATGATCCAGACGAACGTGTAGTAGCCGGTCTCCGGGGCGGTGGCGCGGCTGAGGAACACGATGGTCATCACGATCGCGCCGAGTGCCCCGACCAGCATGAACGGCTTGCGCACGCGCAGCCGGTCGGAGACCAGGCCGACCGCGATCAGGGCCAGCGCGTCCACGCCCCAGAACCAGTTCCCGATGCCGTTGGCGTCGGCCAGGCTGAAGCCGTAGATGGTGGTGAAGTAGATGGTGAAGAAGCCGACCGCGGTGTAGTAGACGATCAGGAACACCGAGATGGCGAAGGCCGAGCCGATCACCGGCAGCTTCATCATCTGCCGCCACGGCCGCTCGATCGCCTTGTCCACGTCGATGCCGGCCGCCCGCGCCTCGACCAGGGCCCGGTCGTGCATGCTGACCATCAGCTGGTCGCGCAGGTTGGGCGACAGCTCCCGCAGGCCGAACAGGGCGATCACGAAGACCACCAGGCCGACGATGCCGCAGATGACGAACTGGGACTGCCAGGCGGGCAGCACACCGAGCGTGTTGCTGGAGACCTCGGACAGCACCAGGCTGCCGACCACCGGGCCGAGCGTCCAGAAGCCCATCGCCGAGGCCCGGCCCAGCTGCGGCGAGAAGTCCCGCACCAGCGCCGGCGTGGCGACGAGGATGATGCCCTCGACGAAGCTGATCACCGCGAACAGGATGGCGAAGGTGAGCTGGTCCGGGGCGTTGGGAATGCCGAACAGGGTCAGCAGGCCGGTCAGGCCCAGGCCGTAGGCGACCAGGTTGGCGCGGCCCCAGCGGTCGGCCAAGCCGGCCAGCAGCGAGGAGAAGGCGCCGACGGCGTTGCCCACCACGGAGATGTAGACGTAGTAGGTGAACGACATGTGGTACTGGGCGATGATCTCGGTGGCGACCGCGCCCGGCACGTACAGCTCGTAGTAGAGCACCACGGTCGCGACGACCACGATCGCCAGGTACCAGAGGCGTTGGCGGGTCTCGGGATAGTGATCCAGCCGACGCTGCCACAGGACGCTCATCGACGCCTCCTTCGGACTACGGTGTCCGGTAGCCTGTGTCACAGGTCACAGGTACGCGGCCGTACTTTAGGGGGTGTCGGACGGTGCGACAAGAGGGTTCTTTGGCCAGAAGGCACGACGACGCGCCAGGTCTGCCCCGGGGACGCTCGAGCCTGCCGGCCGACGAGGTGCGGGCCGCGCAGCGGCAGCGGCTGCTGACCGCCACCGTCGCCGCGGTGGCGGCCGAGGGCTACCACGCCATCACCGTCGCCGACATCGTGCGCGGGGCGCGGGTGTCCAAGGCCGCCTTCTACGCCCACTTCCGGGACAAGGAGGACTGCTTCCTCGCCACCACCGCCTACGGCGGCAACCTGTTGGTGGACGCCGTCGTCGGCGCCACCCGGTCGCAGCCGGGGGACGCCTCGGCGGCGGAGATCCTTCGCGCGGCCTGCCGGGCGTTCCTGCGCTTCCTGGCCGACGAGCCCGCCTTCGCCCGCGTCTTCTACGTCGACATGCCGGCGGCCGGATCCGGTGCGGTGAACCGGATGGACGCCGCGCAGCACCGGTTCGCGGAGCTGAACCGCAGCTGGCACCGGCACGCCCTGAGCCGCCATCCCGACTGGCCGACCGTGCCGTACGACGCCTACCTGGCGCTGGCCGGCGCGACCACGGAGCTGGTTTCCGTCCGGGTCCGTCACAACCGCGCCGCCGAACTCCCCGAACTGGAGGACACCCTCGTCGCCCTGCACCTGGCCGTCTTCGCCGGCCAACGCTGGCCCGAAACGCCCTGATTTCGCCAACGCAAACGCCACGTGTGCGCCATAGTCGCGCCCCCACGCCACGTGTGGACCACATGTGACGACTTAGGACGGCGCAAGCGACTTGGGCCGTCCCAAGTCACACGAGCCCCAACAGCCCCATCGAATGCCACATGTGCGCCATAGTCGCCTCCCAGAGCCACATGCGGACCACATGTGACAGAAGCTCGGGTGGGATGATCGGCGGCATGAGGGTGTTGGTGGCGGTTGTGGCGGGGCTGGTGGTGGGCGGGCTGACGTCGCCGCTGCAGACGGTGTTGCCGGGCGGGGTGGGTTCGCTGGCGAACTCGGGGGCGCCGTGGGTGCTGGTGGCAATGGCGCTGGTGTACTGGGCGCGGACCACCGGGATCCGGGGCGCGGTGCTGGGGTTCGGCACGCTGGCGGCGGAGGTGCTGGGCTACTACGCGGTCTCGATCCTGCGCGGGTTCGACCAGTCGGTGTTCTACATCGTGTTCTGGCTGGTGGCGGCGCTGCTGTTCGGCGCGGTCGGCGGCTACGCGGTGGGCCTGCTGCGCAGCGACCAGGCGGCGAGAAGGCTGGCCGGCCTGGCGGTGCCGACGGCGGTGTTGGTCAGCGAGGGCGTGTCGATCGCCTGGCTGACCGGCAACCGCGAGCACATTCCGTACGGGATCGGCTCAATAATAATCGGCGCGGTGATAGGCGTGATCGGCACGATGCGCCTGGGCGAGACGGCGACGCAGCGGATCCTGGCCCCGCTGGGCATGATCCTCCTGTCGGCGGTGCTGTTCGCGGGCATGGCGACGGCCGGCAGCGTGATACTGGGCTGATGGTGATACTGGGCGTGTGACGGAAGACCACTGGCACGCCCCGCTGCGGCACATCAAGGGCGCCGGCCTGACCGGCGACACCAGCCAGACCAGCGGCATGACCCGGCTGGAGGCGATCTCCGGCAAGACGGTCGGCTCCAGCAAGGTGTGGATGGGCGAGACGCACGTCGCGCCGGCGACGAACTCGGGCGACCACCATCACGGCGAGGCGGAGACCGCCATCTACGTGAAGTCAGGCCACCCGGTGTTCGTCTTCGCCGACGGCGACGAGGAGATCCGGCTGGAGACCGGGCCCGGCGACTACGTGTTCGTGCCGCCCTTCGCGCCGCACCGCGAGGAGAACCCCGGCGACGAGCCGGCGGTCGTGATCATCGCGCGGAGCAGCCAGGAGGGCGTCGTGGTCAACCTGCCCAGCCTCTGGCCGGAAAAAACGGAACGGGATCAGGAGCGCTCGTAGGGGATCTTCTCCCCCGCCTCGACCGCGAAGGCCAGGCTGTTGCCGGCCGGCGGCAGCGGGCAGGTGGCGAAGTCGGTGAAGGCGCACGGCAGGTTGACGGCCCGGTTGAAGTCGAGCGTCACGGCCCCGGCCACCGGCTTGGCCACCGCCAGCGACCGGTTGGCCGCGTAGGTGGTGACGCCGCTGGTGGCGTCGGTGAACAGGATGCTCAGCCCGCCGTCCTTGCCGTTGAAGGCGGTCAGCGCGTGCTCAACGCCGTCGCGCTGGAACTTGACGACGCCGGGCGCGGTGTAGACGTGGCTGAGGCCCTCGACCACCGCGCCGACGGTGGTCGGCCGGGGCTCGTCGAACGGCTCGTACACGCCGTCGAAGACGAACGTCTCGTCCGGCTCGTAGGCCGGCACGCCGTGGAACTCGCGCAGCACCGAGGCCTTGGGGTCGTGCACGCGGATGAGGTATCCGGATCGCCGGGCGACCTCGACCTCCAGGTCGCCGGCCACCACCCGCACACCCGGCCCGCTGTTGATCAGCTCCAGCCGGAGCACCTCGGTCACCGGCTGGCCGTCGTACGTCGCCGACTCGCCCTGCGGGTCGAAGTAGGCGGCCTCGGAATCCTGCCACCACCGGCCGGGGAGCCCCGGATAGGTCCGGGGGCCGTTCTCCAGCCAGTCCAGGGAGACCAGTGCCAGCCAGCCGTAAGGGTCGGCCAGCCCCTGCTCGCGTTCGGTGTGCCATGCCTGCCACTCGCCGACAAAAGTCATGCCTCGTACAACGCCCGACCGGCCGCGGCCATTTCCGGTCTCACCAGGTGGACACCGGCGTGAGGTCGGGATCGGGCATGTCCGGATCGAACGGGAACATCGGGCGCTCGATGCCGCGGTGGCCGAGCCGTAGCAGATCCTGGTCCACGCCGCCGGGTGTGAGGGCCAGCAGCCAGTCTGCGGCCATCGCGTACAGCTCCGGCTCCAGGTAGCCGATCTTCACGATAACCAGGTCGGCGCTGCGCGGCGACAGCCCGAGGGCCAGGAAGTCCGATTCGAGGTGGTACGGCTTGCGCCGCTCGGTGACGATCACCTTCAGGCCCCGCACACCCAGCACCACGGCCACGCCGGCCACCGGGTCGTCCGGGTCGATCGCCTCCACCACCGCCGAGACAGGCACCGGGCCGCATGGGCCGGAATCGATGTGCCCGCCGACGGACACGTCGACCTTGCCGCCAACGCCGGCGGCGACCGCGGCGGCCGTGGCGGCGGGATCGACGATCTGGGCGTAGATCGTGGTGCGCTCAAGGACTTCTGGCATCTGGAGCAGCTCGTTGAGACTCCACGAGGTGTCGCCCGCGCCGCCGGCGGTCGGGTTGTCGCCGGAGTCGCTGATGAAGAACGGCCGGGCCGGGCTGGCAATCGCTTGCGCGACGCACTCGGCGAGAGTGCCGGTCGGGGCGACGAAGGCGAAGTCGTGGCGGGCGTCCCAGTAGGCCCGGGCCAGCCGGTGCGCCTGTTCGGTGATCACGGCCTGGTCGTCGCCGGTGACGACAATCGCGGCCTGGCAACGGGGTTCGTCGGCCCAGGCGTAGCCGACCCAGATGGCGGCGTCGAGAACCCCGGGCAGGGCCTCGACTTCGTCGACCAGGGCGTAGACGCCGCGGGCCGGCTCGATGCGGGTGCTGGTCTTCTCGCCGGGCAGCAGCACCGGCACCTGCACCCACGCCTTCAACGGCTTTCCCCCGTGCCGCAAACGTTTCACCAGGTTGCGGACGGCCCGCTCGCGGGTGTCCCAGGCGTCGGTGTGCGGGGCCTTGCGGTAGCAGGTGATCAGGTCCAGCGCACGGGCCAGCCGGTGCGAAACGTTGCCGTGCAGGTCCATCGACGCCGACACCAGCACGTCCGGGCCGATGATGGCGCGGATGCCCTCGATGAGGTCGGCCTCGACGTCGACCCGGCCGAGCACGCTCATCGCGCCGTGGATGTCGAAGAACAGGCCGTCCAGAGGGCCAGCGGCGCGCAGCCGGGCGTAGATCTCCTCCGACAGGGCGGCGTAGGTCTCCTCGGTGACGGCCCCGCCGGGCAGCGACACCGCGTGCAACAGCGGCACCCATTCGACGGAGTCGTCGAGAAAGGCGTAGCGGGCCAGCAGGTCGTCGCCGCGGGTGATGCGGAAATCGTCCACAGTGGTCCGATGCGGCGAGAAGGTGCTGGACTCGATGGCGATGCCGGCGATTCCGATGCGCGTCAACGGGATTCCCCTCTGATTGCCTCGTCCAGGACGGATTCCAGGGCCAGCGAGCCGGCGCCCAGCAGCCCGGCGTCGGCCCCGCCGAGCACGGTGTCGATCCGGAGCCGGCGGGTGGCCAGCGGCAGGCAGCGCTCGTACAGGGCGCCGCGCGCGGCGGCGACGAAGGCCTCGGAGCCGGCCAGCGCGCCGCCGAGCAGCACAGCGTCGGGATTGGCGAAGTTGACCAGCGTGGCCAGCACTTCGCCCAGCAGGCCGCCGGCCCGCCGCACGGCGGTGATCACGGTGGCGTTCGCGTCCTCGGTGGCGGCCAGCACATCGGCGGTGCTGGCCACGCCGAGCTGCGCCACCAGGGCCGCGCCGCTGGCCACTGTCTCCAGGCAGCCGTGATTGCCGCAGCTGCACGGCCGGTCCCCGCCGGCCGGGATGCGCACGTGGCTGATGTCGCCGGAGGCCCCGTCGCGGCCGCGGTGCAGGCGGCCCTCGACCACCAGCCCCGAGCCGATGCCGGTGCCGGCCTTGACCACCACCAGGGTCTCGCCGGGCGCGCCGCGGCGGGCCTGCCCCAGGGCCATGAGGTTGGCGTCGTTGTCGATGACCACCGGCGCGGCGAACAGGCGGGTCAGCGTCTCCAGGGCGGGAAAACCGCGCCAGCCGGGCATTCTGGACGGCAGCGTCACCGTGCCGGCGGCCACGTCGACCGGACCGGGCAGCCCGACGCCGACGCCCAGCCACCGACCCGGCGGTGGCTCCGCGGCAGCGAGGTCGTGCACCGCGGCGGAGATTTCACCCAGCAGCAAAGGAGGATCGGTGTCGATGCTGATCGGCAGCTCGTGGGTGCTGATCAGCGTGCCGGTCATGTCCATCGGGCCGAGGCGCACGTGCCGGGAGCCGATGTCGATGGTCCAGACGTGCCCGAAGTCCGGGTTCACGGTGAGCAGCCGCGGCCGGCGGCCGCCGTGCGACCGGCCTTCCCCTTGCTCCACCAGCACTCCGGCGGCCAGCAGGGCCTGCACGCGAAGGTTCACTGTGGACGGTGGCAGCCCAAGCCCGGCGGCCAGCTCGTTGCGGGAGGTGGCGCGGCCGGCGGCGACCAGCTCCACCACGCGGGCGGCGCTGGCCTCAAGCCCGTGCATCGTTGACACATTTCTGGCGCAAGTGTCGAGAAACCTCGATCTCCGGCGGTTCACCTGATGGCCAACGTGAGTATAGTCAGCCGAAAAATCCCAGCAAGTGGACTTACAACAGTTTTGTTGGAAGTGAGGCGGGATGCGACGAAAGCTCGGCCGGTTGGCCGCGGTCCTGGGTTGCCTTTCTCTGGGTAGCCTCGTGCTGACGGCCTGCGCCGGCGGCCAGGTGCGGCACGGTGTCGGCGGCCCGAACACCGTGAGCTTCGCGCTGCCGCCGTCGGCCACGCCGAACTGGATCCTGCCGCTGCCCATTCCCGGCTACACCGCCAGTTACAACGGCGTAATCCAGTCGGCACTTTTCGTGCCGCTGTACGCCTATGACGGCTCCTCCGGCGAGGTCGGCATGGACCAGCGGGCCAGCGCCGCCGAGCCGCCGGTGTACGCGCCCGACGGCAAGTCCGTCACCATCACGCTCAAGCCGCTGACCTGGTCCGACGGCATGCCGATGACGACCAAGGACGTCCAGTTCTGGCTGGACATGGTGCGCGCGGCCAAGGACGACTGGGGCGCCTACTCCAAGGGCCTGATGCCGGACAACGTCACCGGCTTCCACATCGTCGACGACCACACCTTCACACTGACGATGGACAAGACGTACAACCCGGGCTGGTTCACGGCCAACCAGCTGACGCTGATCACGCCGCTGCCCCAGCACGCGTGGGCCAAGGATCCCGATCCCCGCAAGGCGTTCGACTACCTGGTCGGGCAGGCCAAACAGCTCGGCGCCTACAACACCAATCCACTGTGGAAGGTCGTCAACGGCCCGTTCGCGCTGGACTCGTTCTCCAGCAGCCAGATCACGCTGGCCAAGAATCCGCGCTACACGGGGCCGGACGCCGCGCACCTGGACAAGGTCACGTTCCTCACCTTCACCAGCTCCGCTGCCGAGTACAACGTGCTGCTGGCCGGTGGCGTCGACTACGGCTACGTGCCGACGACAAACCTGGGCCAGAAGGGCAAACTGGAGTCGCTGGGCTACCGGGTCGAGCCCTGGAACGGCTGGTCCATCACCTACATTCCGTACAACTTCAACAATCCAGCCCTGGGCAAGGCCTTCGAGCAGCTCTACCTGCGGCAGGCGATCCAGCACGCGGTGGACCAGAAGGCGATCTCGCAGGTGATCTGGCGCGGCACCGCCACTCCCGGCTACGGCCCGGTGCCGCAGAACAACGACCCGACCTTCCTGTCCGACGTCCAGAAGAACAACCCGTACCCCTTCGACCTCAACGCTTCCAAGAAGCTGCTCGCCGACCACGGCTGGCGGCCCGGCCCGGACGGCGTGCAGGAATGCCAGGACGCCAACGCTTGCGGCGTGGCCAAGGGCACGAGGCTGTCTATGACGCTACTGACCGAGTCCGGCTCCGACGAGACCGACGGCACCATGCAGGAGCTCAAGTCCGAGCTGTCCAAGGCCGGCATCGAGCTGCGGATCAACGCCCAGCCGCTGAACACGGTGCTGGCCAACGGAACCACCTGCGAGCCGAGCAGCCCGGCCTGCGCCTGGCAACTGTCCTACTTCGGCACCCAGGGCAGCTGGTACTTCCCGGCCTATCCCAGCGGCGAGCAGCTGTTCGCCACCGACGCCGGGGTGAACTTCGGCAACTACCGGGACAAGCCGACCGACGACCTGATCACTGCCTCCACGCTGTCCACGTCCTCGCAGTCCATGGTGGACTACAGCGCCCGGCTGGCCGAGCAGCTGCCGGTGATCTGGATGCCGAACCCGCCCTACCAGGTGTCGGCCATCGACAGCGCGCTCGGCGGCGTGACGCAGGACCCGATGGCCGGGCTGCAGATCCAGCGCTGGTACCGGACGAGGTGACCCGATGACCCGATTCCTGGCCCGCCGCCTGCTGTTGGCGCTGATCGTCGTCTTCCTGGTCACGGTGGTGACCTTCGTGATCCTGCACCTGCTGCCGGGCGGCCCGGCCCGCGGCGTGCTCGGCGTGAAGGCGACCCAGGCGCAGATCGACGCGTTCAACGCCTCGCAGGGCTTCGACCAGCCGATTCCCGTGCAGTACTGGGACTATCTGGTCCGACTGCTGCACGGCGACCTCGGCGCCTCGTACACCGAGAACACCGACGTCAGCACGCTGCTGGCCCAGCGGCTGCCGAAAACCCTGCTGCTGACCGTGACCTCGACGCTGCTGGGCATCGTCGTGGCGCTGCCGCTGGGGGTGTGGCAGGCGACCCGGCGCGGCCGGGCGTTCGACGTGGTCACCACCGGCCTGGCCTTCGTGCTGTACGCGACGCCGGTGTTCTTCCTGTCGCTGGTGCTGATCATCCTGTTCGCCCAGGTGCTGCCGATCTTCCCGGCCCAGGCGGCGCAGGGCGACACCCTCGCCGCCCTGCTGTCCCAGCCGGCCTCGCTGGTGCTGCCGGTGCTGGCCGGCACCGGGGTCACCGCGGTGGCCTACAGCCGGTACATGCGGTCGTCCACAGTGGACAACCTGGCCGAGGACTACGTGCGCACCGCCCGGGCCAAGGGCACGCCGGAGCGCACCATCCTGTGGCGGCACGTCTGGCCGAACTCGCTGACCTCGGTGGTGTCGATGATCGGCTACTCGGTGCCGGTGGTGTTCAGCGGCTCGCTGGTGGTGGAGACGATGTTCAACTACCCCGGCGTCGGCCTGCTGTTCTGGAACGCCGCCCGCAACGCCGACTTCCCGGTGCTGCTGGGCGTGGTGCTGGTGATCGCGGTGACCACCGTGCTCGGCTCGCTGCTGGCCGACGTCGTCCAACTGCTGATCGACCCGCGGGTCCGGGTGCCGGGAGCGAAGTCATGACCACGATCGCACTGCCTGTCCGTTCGAGACTGCCCCGTTCGAGACTGCGCGGCAACGGATTGGCTCTGGCCGGCACGGTGATTCTCGTGCTGGTGGTGGCCTTCTGCCTGGTCGGTCCGCTGCTGTATCCGACCGACCAGGTGCACACCGCGCTCGACGCGTCCCGGCTTTCCCCGGGCCAGCAAGGACATCCGCTCGGCACCGACGACCTCGGCTACGACGTGCTGGGCCGGCTCATGATCGCCGGCCGCACCTCGCTGGCCATCGGCGTGCTGGCCGGCCTGCTGGCCACGGCCATCGGGGCGATCTGGGGCGCGCTGGCCGGCTACGGCGGCGGCTGGCTGGACGCGGTGCTGATGCGGATCGTCGACACCGGCGTGGCCATTCCCGCGCTGTTCCTGCTGTTGGTGGCGGCCACGCTGATCACGCCGTCGGTTCTGGTGCTGGCATTGGTGATCGGCTGCGTGTCGTGGCTGGTGCCGGCCCGGCTGATGCGGGCCGAGGCGGCGACCCTGCGGGAGCGGGACTTCGTCAAGGCCATCACGGTGATGGGCGCCGGCCGGCTGCGGGTGGTGTTCCGGCACCTGCTGCCCAACGCGGTAGGCACGCTGGTGGTGGCCGGCACCTTCCAGATCGCCGACGCGATCCTGCTGGTGGCGTACGTGAGCTTTCTCGGGCTCGGCGTGCCGCCGCCGGCCACCGACTGGGGCGCGATGCTGAGCAAGGGCATCACGTACACCTATGACGGCGCGTGGTGGCTGATCCTGCCGCCCGGCATCGCGATCGTGCTGGTGGTCTGCGCGATCAACTTCGTCGGGGACGGGCTGCGCGACGCGCTGGCGGCGAGGGGGCGGGCATGAGTGTGCTGGAGATCACCGACCTGCGGGTCAGCTACGGCTCCGCCGTCGCCGTGGACGGCCTGTCGGTGTCGGTGGCCAGGGGCGAGATCGTCGCCCTGGTCGGCGAATCCGGCTCCGGCAAGAGCACCGTGGCTCTCGCGGCGCTCGGCCTGCTCCCCCGCTCCGCCCACGTCGAGGGCGCGATCACGTTGGCCGGCCAGGACATTCTCGGCGCGACGGCCGAACAGCTGCGGCAGCTGCGGGGCCGCGGCGCGGGCATGGTGTTCCAGGAGCCGATGACAGCGCTGAACCCGGTGCGCACCATCGGCTTCCAGGTCGCCGAGGCGATCCGCAACCACGATCCCAAGCCACAGAAGCACAAGCACTACCATGACCGCTGCGTGCAGCTGCTGGAGCGGGTCGGCGTGCCGGACGCACGCAGCCGGCTCGGGCAGTACCCGCACCAGCTCTCCGGCGGCCTGCGGCAGCGGGTGCTGATCGCCATCGCCATCGCCGCCGGCCCGGGGCTGATCCTGGCCGACGAGCCGACCACCGCGCTGGACGTCACCGTGCAGCAGCAGATCCTGGACCTGCTGCGGGACATCCGCGACACCGACAGCACCGGCACGCTGCTGATCACCCACAACCTGGGCGTGGTCGCCGACCTCGCCGACCGGGTCCTGGTGCTGCGCAACGGAAAGGTCGTCGAGGAGGCCGACACCGAGACGCTGTTCGCCAGCCCCCAAGCGGCCTACACCCGGCAGCTGCTTGCCGCCGTGCCGCGGCTGGGCGACACCGCGCACGAGGAGCAGCCCGAGGCCGAGCGGCCGGTGCTCAAGCTCCAGGACATCGTTGTCGAATACCACGGCCGCAAGGTCGTGGACAGCGTGTCGCTACACGTCGGGCCGGGCGAATTCGTCGGCTTGGTCGGCGAATCCGGCTCCGGCAAGACCACCCTGGCCCAGTGCGCCCTCGGCCTCGTCACGCCGAAGTCTGGCGCCATGACAGTCTTCGGCGGCAAGCTGGACCGCCGGGCCCGCCGCCGGCTCGGGGCGGTGTTCCAGGATCCGGCGTCGTCCCTGGACCCCACGATGACCGTCGAGCAGACGATCGCCGAGCCGCTGCTGATCCACACCAACGCCGGCCGGGCCGAGCGGCGGCGCAAGGTGGTGGAGCTGATGGACGCCGTCGAGCTGCCGCAGTCGCTGCTCGACCGCCGCGGCCATGAGCTGTCCGGCGGCCAGCGGCAGCGGGTCAGCCTGGCCCGGGCCGTGGTGCTGGGCCCGGACCTGCTGATCGCCGACGAGCCGACCAGCGCGCTGGACGTGTCCGTGCAGGCGGCGGTGCTGGACGTGCTGGCCCGCCTGCACGCCGAGTTCGGCTTCGGCTGCCTGTTCATCAGCCACGATCTCGCGGTGGTGGACCAGGTCTGCGAGCGGGTGGCGGTGCTGCGGGCCGGGCAGCTGGTCGAACAGGGCCCGTGCGCCACGGTCCTCCACACGCCCTCACACCCTTACACCCAAGCGCTGTTGCTGGCCTCGCCAGTGCCGGATCCGGTGGTGCAGCGGGATCGCCGCCGGTTGACTAGCGCCTGACGCAACTGTTGCGGCAAACCGTTGACCGGGCGGCGATGCGCCCGGCATGCTCGCAGGAAGGGGGCGCCGAGAGGAGACACGGGTGTGAGGCGGCCGTCCCCGCGCCTGGGCGCGACCTGGCTCGGCGTGAACTTCTGGTCACGCACCGGCGGCCCGCTGATGTGGCGGAACTACGATCCGGCGGTGGTGCGCGCGGAGCTGGCCACGCTGGCCCGGCACCGGCTCACCGTGACCCGGTCGTTCTGCTACTGGCCGGACTTCCACCCGGAGCCGGACCGGATCGACGAGCGGCTGGTCGACCGGTTGGCCGACTTCCTCGACGCGCACACGGAACTGGGGCTGAGCACGGTGCCGACCTTCCTGGTCGGCCACATGTCCGGCGAGAACTGGGATCCGCCCTGGCGGCACGGCCGTGATCTCTACGCGGACGTGGAGATGGTCAGCCGGCAGGCCTGGTTCATCGAGCGGATCAGCCGCCGGTTCCACGACCATCCGGCCGTCGCCGCCTGGCTGATCAGCAACGAGATGCCCATCTACGGCCGGCGCCGCGGCGAGCCGCCGGCGCCGCGCGAGCACGTGACGGCGTGGGCCCGGCTGATGGCGCACGCGGTGCGGGCCGGCGGCGCGCCGCAACCGGTTTCGGTCGGCGACGGGGCCTGGGGCATCGAGGTGACCGGGGTGGAGAACGGCTTCTCGGTGCGGGAACTGGCCGAGTTCACCGACTTCACCGGCCCGCACGTCTACCCCACCGACAACGATCCGGTGCGGCAGAACCTGAACGCCGCGTTCCTGTGCGAGCTGGCCGCGGTCGGCGGCAAACCGGTGGTGCTGGAGGAGTTCGGGCTGTCCGGGGACTGGGCCTCGGAGGAGAACACCGCGTTGTACTACCGGCAGGTGCTGCACACCACGCTGCTGGCCGGCGCGACCGGCTGGCTGGCCTGGAACAACACCGACTTCGACGACCTGGCCGACCAGGACCCGTACCGGCACCACCCGTTCGAGATGCACTTCGGCGTCACCGACTCGGCCGGCCGGCCCAAGGCCGCGCTGCGGGAGCTGGAGCGCTTCGGCCGGACACTGTCCGAAATGGACTTCGACCGGGTGCGGCGGGCCGACACCGACGTGGCCCTGGTGGTGTCGTCCTATTTGGAGCGTGGCTATCCGCTGACCGTGGTGGAGGACGACCGCCGGCTGGTGTTCCAGTCGCTGCGGCAGGCCTACGTCGCCGCCCGCGAGGCCGATCTGGCCCCGGGTTTCACCCGCGAGGAGGACGGCCTCGCCGACGACGCGCGGCTGTACCTGCTGCCGTCCACCCGGCAGCTGATGGCGCCGACCTTCCGGCGGCTCACGGAGTTCGCCCGCGGCGGGGCGACCGTGTACCTGTCGTACTGCTCGGGCACGCACGGCGGCAACCGCGGGCCGTGGTTCCCCGGGCTGGGCGAGTTCTTCGGCGTCCGCGTGGAACTCCGCTACGGCCTGGTCGCGCCGATCCTCGAGGACATCGTGTCGATGCGCTTCGTGCAGGACTTCGGCTACCTGCGGGCCGACCAGGTGCTGCGGTTCCAGGCCGGCGGCAACGAGCACGGCCGCGCGTTCCTGCCGGTCACGCCGACCACCGCCGAGGTGCTGGCGATCGACGACTACGGCCGGCCGGCCCTGCTGCGCAACCGGGTCGGCGAGGGCTGGGCCGTGCTGTGCACGTATCCGTTGGAGTACATGGCCTCGACGCTGTCCGACGTCAACCCGGAGGCCACCTACCGGCTGTACCAGGCGCTCGCGGTGGCCGCCGGGGTGCGGCGGGAGGCCACTGTGGACGATCCACTGGTGTTCGCCGACGTGCTCGTGCACGAGGACGGCCGCCGGTTCCAGGTGCTGGTCAGCCAGCACGACGGTGCCGTCGAGGTGTCGCCGCTGGGCCGGACCAGGGCCCGCTGACCGTTCCGCTACAGTCTGGCGGCATGAACGCGCTGGTGTGGCTGGTGTTCGGTCTCGGCTGGACCGCGGTGTTCCTGATCAGCTTCCTGATCGACCGGCGCCGCCTGCGCAACGGCGTGTTCCTGGTCATGGCCGTGTTCTTCCTCGGCTTCGGCGTGCTGGGCGCGATCGGCACGCGGGCCCCGCTGGCCGCCGCCATCCCGCTGATCCTGCTCGTGCTGGCCGCGCCGCTGGCCATGGCGGCGCTCACGGTGTTCCTGTTCGTCAACGGATTCACCATGATCCGGCGCGAGGGGCTGAAGCCGTCCTCGGTGCTGACCACGCTGGCCGGCCTGGTGATCGTCGGCTACCTGGCGCTGTCGCTGTCGGCGCTGGGCACCAAGAACCGGATCCTCGTCTCGGTGATGCTCAGCATCGGCGGCATCCTGTTCTACATCTCGTTCGTGTTCTGCTGTTTCCTGGCCTATTCGGTGTTCTACGGCCGGATGCGGCAGCGCCGGGAGGTGGACTTCGTGGTGGTGCTGGGGGCCGGGCTGATCGACGGCAAGGTGACCAGGCTGCTGGGCGGGCGGCTGGACCGCGGCCGGCAGGTGTGGGAGCGGCAGCGGGGCGAGGCGCCGATGATGATCACCTCCGGCGGCCAGGGCCCGGACGAGCCGCTGTCCGAGGCACGGGCCATGGCCGACTATCTGATCGACACCGGCGTGCCCGAGGGCGCGATCCTGCTGGAGGACAAGTCCACCACCACGCTGGAGAACCTGACCTTCAGCCGCCGGATCATGCTGGCCCGCAAGCCCGACTACCGCTGCGCCGTCGTCACGAGCAACTATCACGTGCTGCGGGCCGCGCTGTTCGCCCGCCGGGCCAAGGTGAACGGCCAGGTGCTCGGCGCGCCGACCGCCCGCTACTTCTGGCCCAACGCCTTCCTGCGCGAGTTCGTGGCGATCCTGGTCGAACACCGGGTGAAGAACATCGTGCTGTGCCTGATGTTCGCCGCGGTCGGCCTGCTCGGCCTGGTCGCCTGACCATAGGGGCAGACGCGCGGACCAGGACGCGGTGCACCTTGGGGCATGGCCCACCATCTGCGGCCATGCGAAGAATCATCCCCCTGCTGCTGGTCGCCGTGGCCGCCACCGCGTGCGGCACCGCCACCCCGTCCGCCTCGGGCCCGGTCGTGCCGCCGACGGACCCCTCGGTCACGAGCGGGGGCCCGATCGACGTCTGCAAGTTCCTGACCCAGGCCGACGCGGAGTCGATGCTGGGTGCGCCCACCGGGTCGGGCAAACTCGAGCACGTCCTGGACACCGACGCCACCTGCGCCTACACCCCCAAGACCACCACGGTCGTGGGCACGCGTGTCGCCCTCACCGTCTACACCGGCGACTTCGTGGGCCAGACGGTGAGCGACTTCAAGGACCAGTACAAGGACATGCAGCCGGTCGACGGCCTCGGCTTCCAGGCCGTGCGGTCCGCGAACGGCGCGGTGTTCGCCGCGCAGAACGACAAGCGGGCCTGCATGCTGATCCTGTCCATCAAGAAGCCGGCCGACCCGGACGCCTTCGCGCGGCAGGTGGGCGCGGTGTGCAAGAAGGCCCTGAACAATTGACGTAACGTTCACTATGCGAGTAACGTCCGCTATGTGGCTAGGTTGAGCAGGGCGGAGGCCAAGGCCCGGACCCGGGAGCTGCTGCTGGACGCGGCGGCCCGGGTGTTCGCGCAGAAGGGCTACGCCGGCGCGTCGGTGGACGAGATCGCCGAGGCGGCCGGCTACTCCATCGGGGCCGTGTACTCCAACTTCGGCGGCAAGGAGCAGCTGTTCGTCGAGCTACTCAAGGAGCGGGCCAACGACCGGGTGACCCAGGCCGCCGAGATCCTGGCCGACGCCGAGCCGGGCGACGCGACGCGGGCGATGAGCCGGCTGGTGATCGAGGTCGCCGACAAGGACGCCGACTTCGCGCCGCTGCAGGCCGAGTTCTGGCTGTACGCGGTGCGCAATCCGGCGCTGATGGACAGCCTGGCCGAGCGGATGCGCGAGCCGCGGGACATGCTCACCGACCTGGTCCGCCGGTCCGTGCCGGACGCCCAGCGGGCCGACCAGCTGTCCACCATCATCATGGCGCTGTTCCAGGGCCTGGTGCGGCAGCGCCGCACCGACCCGGACAGCGTGCCGGAAGAGCTGTTCGGGCAGGCGCTGGAATGGCTGTTCACCGGCGCCGAGGCAGATGAGGAGCACCAATGACCGCCCCCTCGTTACTCGCGCTGCTCGACCCGGCCCTGCGCCAGGACCCGTACCCGACCTACCGGCACTGGCGCGAGACCGCGCCGATCTCCGGCGGCGACGGGCAGCCGCTGATGGTGACCCGGCAGCGCGACTGCTCGGACGTGCTGCGGGACGTCAGATTCGGGCACCTCGAGGCCGACCAGGCCGGCCAGACCGAACAGGGGGGCCAGCTCAACAGCACCCCGCCCGAGCAGCGCAGCTTCCTCGGCATGAACCCGCCGGACCACACCCGGCTGCGCGGCCTGGTGTCCAAGGCGTTCACCCGCAAGGTGGTCGAGCGGCTGGCGCCGATGATCTCGCAGACCACTGACGAGCTCATCGGCGCCGCGCGCGACGCCGGGACCGTCAACCTGATGGACGCCATCGCCCGACCGCTGCCGGTCGCGGTGATCAGCGAGCTGTTCGACGTGCCGGTCGAGGACCGGGATCTGATCGTCGCCTGGTCCCACGACATGGCCCGCGGCCTCGACCCCGACTTCCTGATTCCCGAGGGCGTGCGGGAGCGGCAGTTCAGGGCCCGCGCCGAGTTCCGGGCGTACATGCTGCAGCTGGCCGACAAGCGCCGGGCCAATCCGGGTGAGGACCTGCTGTCCGGGCTGGTGCAGGTGCACGACGACGACGGCGATGTGCTGTCCGAGGCCGACCTGCTGACCACCTGCATCCTGCTGCTCATCGCCGGCCACGAGACCACCGTCAACCTGATCGGCAACGGCACGCTGGCACTGCTGCGCAATCCCGGGCAGCTGGCCCGGCTGCGGGCCCACCCCGAGCTGGCCGACCGGGCCGTCGAGGAGTTCCTGCGCTACGACCCTCCCGTGCAGTTCACCGCCCGGATCGCCTTGCAGGACACCAAGGTCGGCGAGGTCGACGCGCCGACCGGCACCAACGCGATCCTGCTGCTGGGCGCGGCCAACCGAGACCCCGAGGTGTGCGAGGAGCCGGACGCCCTGGACATCGGCCGCGAGCCGTCCCGGCACCTGGCCTTCGGCCACGGCCCGCACTTCTGCCTCGGCGCGCCGCTGGCCCGGCTGGAGGGCCGGATCATCTTCCAGGCGCTGGCCCGATTGGACGTGCTCGAGGCGACCGGTGAGCCGACGTACAACGACAACATCATCCTGCGGGGCATGAGGGAACTGCCGGTGCGGCTTTAATCAGGCCGCATGGTCTTCCGGTGCGGCTTTAATAGGTCGCATGGTCTTCACGCTGAGCACGCCGCTGCCCGGGGACCCGGCCGTCGGGCGGGTCCTGGTCACCGGGGCCGCCGGGCGGATCGGGTCGGGCTTCCTGCGACACGTCGCCGACCGCTACGTGCTGCGGGCCACCGACCTGCCCTCGAAGACCGTCGCTGTCGAGGACTTCGTGCCGGCGGATCTGGTTGACGCGGAGGCGCTGGCCCGGGCCTGCGAGGACGTCGACACCGTCGTGCACCTCGGCGCCGACCCGCGGCTGGACGCCTCGTGGGATGCCTTGCTGCCCAACAACCTCGTCGGCACCCACAACCTGTTCGAGGCCGCCCACGAGGCCGGCGTGCGGCGCGTCGTGTTCGCCTCCTCGGTGCACGCCGTGTCCGGATATCCCACGGGCAAGCAGATCTCCGCCGACGACCCGGCGAATCCCGGCAACCTGTACGGCGTGACCAAGGCCTTCGGCGAGACCCTGGGCCGGTTCTACGCCGAGCAGCGGGGCCTGTCGGTGATCGCCCTGCGCATCGGCGCCTTCTACACCGAGGGCACCCAGCCGGATCCCGTGCCGCACAACGAGTTCCTGCACCTGGCCGAGGCCGACCTCTACCGGATCATCGTGCGGGCCATCGAGGTGCGGGGTGTCCGGTTCGCGGTGGTGAACGCCATCAGCGAGCAGGTCGGGGGACGGCTGGACATCACCGCTACGCGGGAGCTGCTGGGGTAGTCAGCCAGCGCCGGACCTCGGCGTACACGCGGGGATGGCGCAGCAGGGCGTTGTGGCTGAGGCCGCCCAGCGTCCGCCGATCGGCGGGCTGGGTCGGGTCGGTGGCGCTGCTCGGCCTGACCAGCAGGTCGCCGAACGTCCGGCCCGGCCAGCTGTCGGGATCGGCGGCGAGGGTGGCGGCCACGAACAGCTGCCGGCCCGCGGGCTCGAAGGCGTGGCCGTGCCGCAGGTCCTTGATGCCCGAGCTGCGGAGGGTGAACAGCGTGGCCAACGGGGCGGACTGCCGGAACAGGCCGAGTGCGCGGCCGACGGCCTCGGCGGCGCGTTCGACGTCGGAGCCCTGGTGCGGGGTGCCGAGGCAGACGACGTCGCCGAGAACGGCCACCCACGCCCGGCCGTCGGTCACCGCGTGGTGGACGGCGCTGCGCGCGACCAGGCCGCCCATCGAGTGGCCGACCAGCGAGAGCCGTTCGATCGGAACCGGCCAGTTGTCGACCACCTCGGCCAGCAGGACCGCCAGCTCACGACCGTTCTCGGCCACGGGACGGCCGCTGTTGTAGCGCACGTGCAGCACGCTCGCGCCGACGTCCTCGGCCAGGCCGCGCCCGAAGTCGACCCGGTCGTCCGCGTCCGCCGTCTGCCACCGCTCCTCGTTCTCCACCAGGCCGTGCACCAGCACGACCACGTGCGGCGAGGCCTCTGGGTGGTGTTCGCTCAGGGCACTCGCCGGCACGTCGACGCCGTTGTCTCGCAGGCGCATCGGCGTGGCCAGGGCGGCATACCGGCCGGTGAGACGATCCCCGACCGCCCCGTTGAGGGCCGCGCCGACCCGTCGTCCGGCCGCCGTGCTCTGCAGCGGGCGGTAGTGCCGCCCGATGCCGGTGGTGGTGATCGCCAGATCCGCCACCGCGCCGCCGATGGTGACGCCGGCGTTGACACAGGCGTAGACAAACCCGGACAGCACTCCCTTGCCGGCGATCGCCCGATGCGTCCCGGCGACCAGCCCGACCACGCCGCTCGCCGCGTCGAACACCAGCCGGGCGGCGGTGGTCAGCTCATCGGACTGCTCGTCGTCGGCGATGGGTCACCTCCCGGTACGGGCTGCCGCCACCGTACCGGGCTTATGCGGGTAGGGGGGGCTTTACCTGCGTTGAACGCAGGTAAAGCGGCGTTCGTACTTACGTTGTGAAGCATGTTCACCCCCCGAAGTGCCTGGTACCGGGGCCGGCGGGGCCGCGCCCGTGGTCGCACGGGTGCGGCATCCGCCGCACCTCGCCGGACCCCTAGCCTGCGGCACCTCCGCCGCGCCCCCGAACCCGTTCGAGTAGTCGCGATATGTGCGCATAGACGCGAGCCTTTCAGGTCTGAAACACCTAGAATGGACTCGTGGGCAATCACTCTCACATCTCACGTTGTCAACGTCGAACGCTAAGCGGGGGGAATCATGGGCAGGACAACCGTCAGCAAGGCCGCCGTCAGCAAGGCGTCCAGTGTCGCTTTTACAGCGAGCATGAGCCGCGAAACGCGGGACAAGATCCTGCGCGGCGTGGTGGTCGGCATCATCTACGCCCGCGCCAGTCAGGACACGCGCGGCCGCAAGATCTCGGTCAGCTCTCAAATCACCGTCGGGAAGCGGTGGTTTGCGGCCAACGGAATCAAGCTGGTTGTGGTCCTCCGTGACAACAACCTGTCCGCCTCGCGGTACGCCCGGGAAGAGCGGCCGGATTATCTGCGCGCTCTGGAGATGCTGCGGCGCGGTGAGGTGAACCTGATTTGGACGTGGGAGAACTCGCGCGCCCAGCGTGAGTTTATGGCGTTCGCGAAGCTGCGGGCGCTCCTGGAAGAGCGGGGCGGTTTCTGGGCCTACGATGACCGCATCTACGACATGAAAAACGCCGATGACCGCCTGGCGGTCACCGAAGATGCGATTGACGCCGAGCGGGAAACCGAGAAGCTGCGCAAGCGGGTGCGGCGCGGTGTCGAGTCCCGCGCCATGGAAGGCCACCACGCCGGCCCCAAGAGCTACGGGCACCGCACCGTGTACGACCAGGACACGGGCGAGGCGCTGACGCGGGAGATTGACCGGGAACAGGCCAAGGTGGTCCGGAAGATCGTGCGGGACCTGTTGGCGTCGCGGTCGGAAACCGCCGTGGCGAACGAGTTGAACGCGAAGGGCGTTCAGACGGCCCGGGGTGACCGGTATGAGGCGCGGCACATCAAGCGGCTTGAGGCACTGAAGCGGGACGCGGAGGCGTGGGCGGAATTCTCGGCGTCGCTTACTGCGGAGCAGCAGTTTGCGGCCGCTCACGCGCTGGGATTGCTGGCCGACGGCGAGTCTCATTCGGCGGTGGCGGGCGCGTGCAACCGGGCCAAGTTGGCTCACGTGTTCCCCGGAAAGTGGGACGCGGCGAAGGTCCGTAACGTGGCGCTCAATCCGGCTATCGCCGGCCTGCGAGTGTTTCGCGGGGAGATCATCGGGCGCGGGAACTGGCCTGCGATCATCACCAAGACGCAGCGCGCCAAGCTGGTCGCGAAGTTCGGCGACCCGTTGCAGAAGAACACCAAGGACGGTGACAGGGTCAAGTATCTCCAGACCGGCATCACCCGGTGCGGGCACCCGGGGTGCGGGAATGTCATGAGCAGCGGCCCGGGGTACAAGGGCAAGCGGAACTATCGGTGCATTGCTGGGCACGTGTCGCGCCAAATGGACCGGGTGGACGCCTACGTGGTGGAAGCCCTGTTGTCCCGTCTTGAGGCTCCGGACGCGGCGGAATTGTTCCGGGTGAGCGCCGACGACACCGAGCTAGTCAAGGCGCTTGCCGATGCGGCCGAGTTGCGCGCCCAACTGGACGGGTTCACCGACCAGGCCGCAGACGGGAGCCTGACCCCGGCCCAGTTGGCGAGGATCACGGCGAAGTTGCTGCCCAAGATCGAGGCGGCGGAGACGCGGGCGAAGTCGGCCGGCATGGTGCCGCTGGTGGCCGATGTGATGGGGCCGGGCGCGCGGGAGGCGTGGAAGCGCCTTGAGTTGACGCAGCAGCGTGACCTGTTGCGGGCGGTGCTCTCGCCTCGGCTGCTGCCCACCGTGGGCGGCCGGGCGAAGTTCAACCCGGAGCACGTCCGGTTGGTGTGGCTGATCGGTCCCGAGGCGAACGAGCGGCCGGCGAACACCCGGCCCAAGCGGTCGACCAGCACGCGAGACAAGAGCCGTC